>JGI24703J35330_11748761_pt1 | contig 32391 bp, 32 predicted proteins | sample TergutNt197P1_FD_35330 | JGI IMG/M metagenome (IMG submission 35330)
CATGCATTTTGCCGTCAATTGGTATTAAGCTCGCCCAATCAATCATTTCTGTTTTGTTAAATAGCTCCTCGAAGCTGCGCGCTTCAAACTCGGCCATCTTGATTAAAACACGCTCCGCTGTACGAAGCCAAGTGTTGAGTTTGGCGATATCCTCGATACCACCTTCTAGCTCGACTTTGCCATTTTCGACTTTTAAATTTTTGTAGCCGAGTTTTTCGATTTCTTTTTTGGTAATAGCTTCGATGCCGAAGGTTGTTGTTGCGATTAGGTTAAAATTTTTCATATTGATTCCTCTTTTTATAAGTATAGGTAGATGGATGATTGCGAAACAAGACTTTCTTCAACTCACCTAGGTAATCAGGGCGATTTTTAATCAACAAATCGCAATTTTGGGCATTTGTTGAGCTTTTTTCTGATCAACCATGGCAATTTGGGCGACTTTTAATCAACAAATCGCGGTTTTGGGCATTTGTTGAGCTTTTTTTCTGATCAACCATGGCAATTTGGGCGACTTTTAATCAACAAATCGCGGTTTTGGGCATTTGTTGAGCTTTTTTAACTCAAACACGGTTATTTGGGACGGAATAATCCCGCTTTTTTAATAACTCACGATTTAAGAGAGTTTTCTCAAGTTTTGGCTTTTTGAGGGGATGATGTTTAGAAAATAACGTTGTTTGTTCATTATACCCTTTGAGCGCAATTTAGTCAATGCAAAAACCCTGTGAGTTTAGGAAACCCAGCAGGATTTTACGTTAATGTTTAATCATAAGGTTAGTCTCTTGAATAAGTAAATGATACACCAGTTGTCCATGTAACTGTCAACGTGTTTCCTCTAATACTCCAAGTGTCATAGACAAGTGCGTCGCTAAATGTTCCATCTTCATTCCATCTAAAACGTTCACCGTCTGATAAATTTTCAGCAGTTCCATCCGCATTAAATCTGAACCATGGTGTATTAAAATACGACCATTCACCAACAAGCTCGTGATAATCACCAGTATCTGATGAAGATATCGCCGTTGCAGAACCAGCAATCCTTGAATATTCAAATGTTGCACCACTTTCCCAGGTAATCGTTAATGTATCACCATCGACACTCCACGTTTCGTAAAGGATAGCATTGACCGTGCCATCTTCTTCCCAAGTGAAGGCTTCTCCATCTGATAAGTTTAATGCACTTCCATCAGCATAGAATCTAAACCACGGTGTACCAAGAAATGACCATTCACCAACAAGCTCGTGATAAGCTGTTTCGTCATCTTCATCGTCTTCATATTCAGGTTCTGTTTCAGCTTCGGTCGTCGATTCGGTTTCTGCCTCTGTTGGCGCTTCTGTAGGTGCTTCTGTTTCAGCTTCGGTTAACGCTTCTGTTACTACTGGTGCTGCTGCTGAGCCACTTTCATAACTGTCTCCACATGCTACAAAGACAAATAGTCCTAATATCGCAACTAGTAATAGTATACCTTTTTTCATTTTCATCTTCCTTCCAAATAAATCTGTTGCAAAAATGCAACTCGAATATTTTACCATATTTTACCGAAAAAAGCAAGCTAAATCGACATTTTTTATGTATTTTTTTGTGATATTGAGCATTATACACAAAGAAAAGTGCTAATAATGAGTATTAAGTGGGATTTCTAACACTAAATCCCATAATCTCATCACAGCACTTCCATATTAATGACTATTTTTCTCAGCGGATCTTTATAAAAACACTTCGGTATTTCTTTAAAATTTCTCACTAAAATTTGACATGACAATATCCATTCGGATTTTTATCGAGGTAATTTTGATGGTATTCTTCGGCAGGTTGATAGTCAGCTATCTTTTCAATGGTCGTAACAACTGGTGTCTCATACTTAGCCTGAATTTTAGCAATAGCAGCTTCTAATACAGAGATATCTTCCTCATCTTCATAGTATAACCCACTACGATAGCGCGTCCCTACATCCTCAGCCTGCTTGTTGAGTGTGGTTGGATCTGTAATAGAGAAGAATTCGTCTAAAATCTCTCCCAAGCTCACACGAGTCGTATCGTAATCAACCTTCACGACTTCCGCATATCCAGTTGTGTCTGTGTAAACTTCCTCATAAGTGACCGGCAATGGGATATTCCCATTTGAATAACCACTTTCTGTTGCCCCAACCCCATGAACACGCGCCATATAGGCGTCTGTTCCCCAGAAACAGCCACCTGCTAGGTAGATCGTTTTGAGATTTTCTTGTTTGAATTCTAGGTCTAAATTTTTGTTATATGGTAACATTTTATAGCCTCCTTGTGGATCATTTTTTAAGATATAACCAGTATACCATATTTAGGTTGGGGATGGTAGTCTTGTAGGGGTTGAACCGAAAAATTTTTATAAATTGATAAAGGGCGAGCAGTGTGATATAATAACTATTAGATCAAAAATTGTTGAAGAATGGACGTGTTAGCGTGGCAAAGTTATATTTTAGGTATGGAGCGATGAATTGTGGAAAATCAGCACAACTTTTGCAAGTTGCTTATAATTATGATGAACGAGGGATGAAAATCATCCTTATAAAGCCAAAAATCGATACAAAAGGTGAGGATGAAATCACTTCTAGGACGGGAATTTCTAGGAAAGTGGATTATTTAATTGATCGGCAGCAAAGTATAAGAGCGTTGGTTAAAGGGCTGGATTATAAAATTGCCGCTATTTTAGTCGATGAAGCACAATTTTTAACAAGAGAGCAAGTTGATGAGCTTTTTCATTTGACCAAAACAATGACACCAGGAGAATATAAAATTCCTGTCATCTGTTATGGGTTGCGAGGCGATTTCTTGACTGAGCTTTTTGAAGGGAGCGCACGTCTTTTAGCTATTTCCGATGCGATTGAGGAATTAAAAACAATCTGCACTTGCGGCAAAAAAGCCACATTCAATATGCGTTTCAAAGACGGAATTCCCTTATTTGAAGGTGAACAAGTCGAAATCGAGGGGGATAAATCACATATCACCTATACTAGCGCTTGTGGCGAATGTTACATCAAAACCCGTGAAAAGTTCACCTAAAATCCTGAATTTTATGCGATTATTCTAACTAGTTGTAGTTTGGGTTGTGCATGATGCGGTAAAATATGGTATAATTGCCATAACAAAATATTAAGCTAGGAGAGATCGTTATGGCATTACCAAAAGTAGCCATTGTGGGGCGTCCAAATGTTGGAAAATCCACTATCTTCAATCGAATTATCGGGGAGCGTCTGTCGATTGTTGAAGATGAACCAGGAATAACTCGTGATAGAATTTACAGCCGTGGGGAGTGGTTGACACGAGAATTTAGCGTGATTGATACAGGTGGGATTGATATAGGGGATGAGCCATTTTTAAGCGAAATTAAGCATCAAGCGGAGATTGCGATTGAAGAGGCTGATGTAATTGTTTTTGTAACTAATGCACGGGACGGCTTGATGCAGGCGGATGAAGTTGTTGCGAGTATGCTTTATAAATCAGAAAAACCAATTATTTTAGTAGTCAACAAGGTGGATGATGTTCATTTTCGTGATGAGATTTATGATTTTTATTCTCTTGGACTAGGTGAACCGATTCCTGTGTCAGCTGCCCACGGGATTGGCTTTGGTGATATGCTTGATTTAGTGATTGCCAAGTTGCCGAACAAGAAAGCGCAGGATTATGATGATGATGTGATTAAATTCAGCCTGATCGGGCGTCCAAATGTTGGAAAATCATCCTTAACCAATGCGTTGCTAAATGACAATCGTACCATCGTTAGCGATATTGCTGGTACAACACGTGATGCGATTGATTCACCTTTTACGAAAAATGGTCAAAAATATGTCGTAATTGACACTGCTGGGATGCGAAAGCGTGGCAAAGTATATGAAACAACCGAGAAATACAGTGTCCTCCGTGCCATGAGTGCCATTGATCGCAGTGATGTTTGTCTGATTTTGATCGATGCACAAGAGGGGTTGATTGAGCAGGATAAACGTGTCGCAGGTCTTGCCCACGAATCAGGGCGTGGTGTGGTGATTGTCGTCAACAAATGGGATGTTGTAGATAAAGATGACGCGACCATGCGCAAATGGGAACAGCTGATCCGTACAGACATGGCTTTTTTGGACTATGCGCCAATTGTGTTTTTGTCAGCTCTAACGAAAAAGCGAATCCATACCCTATTCGACCCCCTTGATTTGGTATATGAAAACCATACAAAGCGTATTTCAACTCATTTACTTAACGACGTCATTATGGATGCCGTTGCGATGAACCCCACCCCTACTCACAAAGCCGGTCGCTTACGTATTTATTATACAACCCAAGTCAAAGCAGGTCCGCCCACTTTCGTTATTTTTGTCAATGACACTGAATTATTGCATTTTTCTTATAAACGCTATTTAGAAAACAGCCTGCGCAAAGCGTTTGGTTTTGAAGGGACAACTGTCCACATTATTGCAAGAAAGCGAGATTAAGGAGGAAACCTGATGATTGAGAAAATTTTAATTGAAAATTTAGCCGTATTTGAAAAATTGGAAATTGATACCCGAGCGCCGATCAATGTTTTTATTGGTGAAAATGGAACTGGGAAAACACAAATATTGAAATTTATGCTCCAAGTTCTAGATCCCAAACAATTATCCAGATCAAGAACTAGTGAACGACATCAATATATGGTTCCAGAATTTAATTCTACGATTTCAGATTTAATACGAGAAAAAAATGATTCTGATGTTAAAGAAGGTTCAATTATCCTTTGTACTAACGAAAAAGAATTCGAGTTTCACTGTGAAGTAACAGCTTACGGAAACGAAATGTACACCCCTGATTTTGAAGGGAAATTTAAGCATTGCTTTATTCCAGCAAAAGATATTTTAACACATGCAAAGGGATTTCCTGAGCATGTTGAGAAATATGCTTTGGAATTTGACACCACCTACATAAAGATTATTAAGGATTCTCGGCTTCCAAAACTAAGAGAAACCCCAAGAATTGCTAAAAAGCTACTTCCTTCACTAGAAGGCCTTATGGGAGGAAATGTTGTCTATGAAAACGAAAAGTTTTACATAAAAAAACCCAACGGAAGCTTGCGATCCTTTGATTTAGAAGCAGAAGGATTGAAAAAAATTGCATTGCTATGGTTATTGTTAATGAATGAAACTATCACCGAAGGCTCAATTTTACTCTGGGATGAACCAGAAGCGAATTTGAATCCTAAGCTAAGTTCTGTTATCGCTGATGTGCTATTAGAATTATCGAGAAACGGCGTGCAAATTTTCCTAAGTACTCACAGCTATTTTTTAGCTAAATATTTTGACATTCTAGAGAAAGATAGGAGAGAGGTTGTCTTCCATTCTTTATATCGTGAAGATGACAACTGGGAGAGTCCTATCCATTGTGAAACGAGCGATACTTTTTCCATGTTGTGTCGAAACAGTATCCTCGAGGAAATAATTGAACTTTTTGAAAGAGAAATGGAGTGGGAATAGATATGATTTGTTGCACACAACTAAAAGATAAACATGAGGAATCAGGCATGTATTTCTGTCCACTATTCAATAACAATCATATCAACACTTTTTACATCGAAAAAGATGACTTGTATCGACAGATTGAAGGTGGTGTGAAAATTGTTGAGTTTATCTCCTTTAAAAGTGATCAGCTACTCTTCATTGAAGCGAAAGAAAGCAGACCAAAAAAAACTGTTATTGACAAGCCAGCAAGCGTGTATAAAGAGCCTGTACCTTATAATGAGACCGCCCTTGATGCTTACTTTAAGGATTGGACTCAGGATGAATTTGAACAGTATACAAAGTGGAAAATCAAACAAGAAAAGCTGATGAAGTTCTTTCAAGACTTGTACGACAAGATGAATCACTCATTGGAATTGCTTGCCGCAAAAGAGTTAGAACTTGAAAAATATGCAAACCATTCTTTACCTGCTGAGGTAAAAGGTCTGATTTCTAAGAAAAAAATCTTTTTTGTACTTATTGTAAATGAGTTGCTTGATAAAAAAGACCCAGAATACAAGGAAAAGGTAAGCATCTATTTAGGAATGAAAGCAACACTTGATAGCATATTTCTACCATTGAAAAGAATCTGGGGAATAGATATTAAAATCTATCATAAAGCTCAAGCAAAGAAAAAAGGGTTTATCGCCTAATCTAAATCATGATCAAATGAAGGGAGCTAGTTACCATGAGTTGATTACCTTATTGCAAATACGGATAGACACTGGGGAAATTTTGGATTTATCCGTGATGCAAATACGTTAGAATGGAAAGGTTTCGCTCCCATCTTTGATAGTGGAAATTCACTATGGTTTGATAAACATAACGCCACAGGACCAGCTTTAAGTGAAACATTTGAAAAGACACAAAATGAGCAAATCAAGTTAATCACCGATCTCTCTTGGCATAAGACAATTCCAGAGGGAGAACTAGTGAAAATAATAAAGGACACGCTCGATAAACATTTGTTCATGGACGAATCACGAAAAGCAATGATTATTGATGGCGTTTTTAAAAATTCCAGAACAATTGCAGATTTGAAATCAAAAGATTTATCATACTCTGTTGTAAATCACCCCATAATATGACAAAATAATCACAACATTGATCTGTCATGTTTTTTTTCAAGGGTCGTTTGAATTTATTTTATAAAAAAGGGTGAAGTATTATGCAAAAAATTGCCATTTGTGATGATGAAGTTTCAATTTGTGCTAGTCTTGAAGCTTTGTCGATAAACGTTCTTAATCAAGCGAAAATGCCACACGAAGTGGATGTTTTCACAACAGGTGCAGAAATTTATCAAAAACTCAAGCAAGGTTTTCAATATGACCTTATTTTTCTTGATATTAATCTAACTCACGATGAGATTAATGGCATTGAATTTGCGCATCTTATACGTAAATTGCAGAAAAATAATCTCACTTCCATTTGTTTTATTTCTTGGGAGAAAAATTACGCACTATCGCTATTTGATGTTCAACCCTTAAATTTTTTGGTCAAACCTTTAGAAAAAAGTGCTGTTGAAAAGGTGATTTATCAGTTTATAACGTTGGTACAAAGTCGAATTGCGACGTTAAACTATAAAATTAGTCATGAATTTTATAAACGTCCGTTAGGAGAGATTTTATATTTAGAAAGCCAAGGTAGAAAGATCGCCGTTCATTTGATGGATGGGAAAATAGAGTATTTTTATGGGAAATTGAAAGATATTTACCCAGCTCAACTGCAACAACACGATTTCTTATTCATTCATGGCAGTCTTGTTGTAAATTATGATTGTGTCAAAAAATTTTCTTATGAGGAAGTGACGTTGATTAATGAGAAAATTTTACCAATTAGTCAAGCCAATCGTACACGAGTGCGTGCTGAGCAGTTGGTGATTGAAAAATTAAGGGCTTAAAACTTTAAGTTTTGACGAAAAATGGGGTAACTTGTGACAATGTTCGGCACAGGTGATTTTTTTTATTATAATAGGGTGTGGTGAGGTGGTTTTAATGGAAACTGTAAGTCAAATTGTCAATTATACGATAATTCTTTTAGGATTATTAATCTTTTTACCTCTAGCACATTTCCGAACCATGAGAACGTTTTTCAAAACCAGCAAAACTTCTAAATTATTTGAAGTACTGATTTTTACCCTTTTTCCATTAATAGTCACTGTAATCACAGCTCTTATACTTCCTGTATATCCAATTATAAATGCTACACGATCATTCATCACACTGCTCATTATTACATTGAATTATAAGGGGAGTACTTTGAAAAAAGTTGCTGCTGTTGTTTCCATCATGATTTTTATTTCTTTTATCGACAATCTCTACATACCTGCTACTGCTACGCATGTTCGGGATAATACATTCGGAGCAACTCAACCACTTTTATTTGACAGCTGGATTGCAGGATTGACGCTTTTAACTATGCACCTTTTAATTTTTACCTTGAAGCCATTTGGATTTATCCAGAAAGAAAAGGAACCACCCCAAATTGTATGGATTACTTTCGTTTCTGCATCAGCATTCATCTATATCGTACTATTAACTACATCCATTCTAAATTTATATACACATTTCCATTATATCATCAGTATCCCTCTTTTCATGGTTTTCATTCTCCTACTTTACTTGCTCGACAGACTCACTATCACCTACGAAAAAAACCTAGCATCTGCTCTACATACTCAAGAAAAAGAACATTATCAATTACAGTATCAGCTTATGCAAGAAAGTATTGAGTCAACAAGGGCTGCGAAGCATGATTTAAATTTACACTTAAATTCTTTACATGAGCAGTTTAAATCCTCACCATCAGACGCTGAAAGCTATTTAAAAAAACTCATTGCAGACAACAAATCAATCACTACCTTCAGCAACACAGGCAATCTCGCATTTGACGCTATCATCAATTATAAACTCGGTGCCATCAATGCGAATGATGCCATTTTAAATATTGATATCAAAGTTCCCGCTGCATTAGAAATAGAATCCACTGACGTAACCATAATTTTAGGCAACCTTCTCGACAATGCCATCAGTGCAATTGCAAACATAAAAAATCCATTCATTAACCTTAAGATCGACTACACAAAAGGAAGGCTTTTGATTGCTTGTGAAAACTCATTTGACGGGGTTGTACATTACAAAAAAGAGAAAATCATTTCCCGCTACGATGAAAAGAATCGTGGAATTGGCATGCAAAATATTCGCAAAGCCGTTGAACGATATAATGGTGAGATGACGATTACCCATAAGGATCACCAGTTTAATGTTGAAATCATGTTATACATCTGATATAAAAAATAGCAGGTGGAAAGAAAATTTCGATGTGTGTATTTAACTGTAGTTTTTCATTCCAACTGTAAATTTTAACAAAAACGACTACGAATTATGACAACCTCTCGCACTGAGGGAAATAAATAGTATAATAGAAACTAGCTCGATGTTTGAGTTAGTTTTTAAGTATGGAGGATTAAAATGAATAATGTAAAGAAGAATGTACGTAATATTGCTATTGCTGGAGTATTAGCAGTAGGCTTTACATTAGTTGGGTGTGAGGGGCAAGAAGTTGAGCAGCCAACTGTTGAGATAGAAACTACAGAGCCAGAAGTAACTATTCCCGAAATAGTAATAACTGAGCCAGAAATAACTGAACCAGAAATAGAAGAGCCAACTGTGGGGCTACTTGAAGTTGGTGAGTCTAGAGAGGGTGACTTTCAAGGCGAATACGCCGAAAATTATCAGCAACTAAGATATGAAGAAGCTAAGCAGTTATATCAAAATGGAGAGTTAATAGAAGCACCAGAATTACGATTTTTGGAAGGTGATGAATTTAATTCGCCAAGATATGTTCTTATTATGATGAGATCAGATACTTTTGCTCACACATTAGCATTTACAAATGATGATGGCGTGCGTGAAATCCGTGAAGTTACTGCATCTATCGGTAATCCAGCAGCTACTTCAAACTTCCGTACGGAACGTGTTTATAGAGTAAGTGATGATAGTGGATCTGTCACTTTGAATATGAAAGATATAAGTTTTCAAGATCGTAGCGAAGAGGGAAGTTTGAATATTTTACGAATTAACGCTACAATGCAAGATGGCGAAGTTACACGACGTGTTGAAATGGAAGATGGAAGAAGTAGGCAGATTTTGTTTGATGCCGAACTACCTAGGGATGAGTTCAATGCATTGACTCAAGACGCTCTGGAGTTAACAGATTATATAGGAAGAGATATTGATTCACCATATGTAGGAGAATTTATCAGAAGTAATGAAACAATTAATAGATTACACTCTGCACAACCTAATGTAGATGCAGATCTTGCTTCTTTAACATTAGGTAAGAAAAGAGCATAAGATTTAAGTGAAAGTTATGAGGGCGCAATTATTTGTGTAATCATGACTTTTTTTATTCTTAAAGCCTCTAGAACGAGCAATGATCCATTTGACTCAGTCTACAGGCTTTTAATATAAGCTCCTAACACGACATAAACTTATGACATTTCCTCAAAAAAATCAAAAATTCTCCCTACCTCACAAAGACAATATTGCTAGATTTTCTTTCATTTCAGGCAATTTCATAGCACCCAACATAACCAAGCCCTTTCATTTCTCACCGAAATGTAGTATACTATACCGTAGTTATAAATCATCATTTCAACCATTAATATCTGTATTCAATAAGATAAGGAGATCTCTCATGAACATTAAAAACAACGTACAAAAAATCAAAAAAGAAATACCCACTACAACCACCATCATCGGGGTCACTAAATACGTCGATGCCAAAGTCGCAAAAGAGCTTTTTGATGCTGGCATCACGCATCTAGGAGAAAATCGCCCTGATGTATTCCTCGACAAGTATAATGAAATTGGCGAACATGTCACTTGGCATTTTATCGGCACATTGCAAACGCGAAAAGTGCGAGATGTGATAAATAAGATCGACTACCTTCATTCCCTCGATCGCTTATCTTTAGCTGCAGAAATTCAAAAAAGAGCCGATCAGACAGTCAAATGCTTCGTTCAAGTCAACATTTCAGAAGAGGAAAGTAAACATGGACTCGCGGCTAGTGAAGCATTAGATTTTATTAAGGAAATGGCGAATTTTGATAAAATCCAAGTTATCGGATTAATGACCATGGCGCCTGAGGTTGATGATGAGCAAATTCTTCGCGACTGTTTTGCTGGTTTGCGCAGGTTGCAACAAGAGGTTTTGAAATTGGATTTACCGCATGCTCCTTGTACAGAATTGTCGATGGGGATGACCAATGATTTTAAAATCGCCACTCAAGAAGGGGCAACTTTTGTGCGCTTGGGGCGCTGCTTGATTGAAGATAATTAAATTGAAGATAAAAGATTAAACAACACTAGGAGATGATTCAAAATGAGTAAAATTGCTGTAATCGGCGCTGGTAGCTGGGGAACTGCCCTAGCTCAAGTGCTAGCTGATAATGGAAATGATGTGATGGTTTTTGATATCGATGAGTCCGTCATTAGTGACATTAACGAAAATAATCAAAATTCAAAGTTTTTTGACGGGGTTGTCCTACCAGAAAATTTAAAAGCGACGGCTGATATTGCTGTTGCATTAAAAGGTGCTCATTTTGCCCTTTTATCTGTTCCAACCAAAGTGATGCGGGATGTCCTTTCTGACATGAAAGGTGCTTTATCGCCATCAACCATTGTGATTAATTCCAGCAAAGGGATCGAACCAGGTACACATATGCGCGTTTCTGAGGTTGTCGCCGAGGTGTTAGGGAAGGATCAGGAATTTGTTGTTTTATCGGGGCCTTCTCATGCTGAGGAGGTTGCCATCCGCGAATTGACCACCGTCACATGTGCTGGTCATGATTTAGAGATACTGTTTTGTGTACAGCAATTGTTTTCCAATGACTATTTTCGCGTCTACCGCACCATTGACTTAATCGGCGTGGAAATCGGTGGTTCGATCAAGAATGTTATGGCTTTAGGCGCTGGGATTCTAGCTGGGCTAAGCTATGGGGATAATGTGCGTGCCACTTTGATTACGCGCAGCCTGGTTGAAATCAAGCGTCTGGGTGTGGCGCTTGGTGCAAAGGAAGAGACTTTTGATGGGCTGTCTGGTTTGGGAGACTTAATTGTCACAACCATGTCAAAACACAGCCGTAATTATCAGGCTGGTTATAAAATCGGGCATGGTAAGGATTTAAATGAGGTCATTGATAGCATGTCCATGGTCGTTGAAGGCGTGCGATCATGCGAAGCGACTTATGAATTGGCTAATAAGCTCGGTATTGATATGCCGTTTGTCGATGCCATTTATGAAGTGGTGTTTAACCGCAATGATCCAAAAGAGGTCATCAATAAAATGATGCACCGTCGTTTAGTAGCAGAGTAGGTAGTATGATTATGCAAACGATAAGAAATTTATTATTAACCGCTGAGAAAAAGGCTGTCTCGCTCGGGAAGGAAGAGTCGGCGATCAAACTCTTAATGCAGCATGCTAGTGACAAAAAAGGGTATGAATTGGTGGCAAATTTAGACGAGGCTTTGTCTGATGTACAGGTTGCTATCTTTGAAGAAAATGTCGAAAAATACCTAGAAAGAAATGTCCCGATTCAGCATTTAATTGGGTATGAGACCTTTTTTGGTTATGACTTCAAAGTCAATAAGGATGTGTTGATTCCGCGTTTCGAAACGGAAGAGTTAGTTGCGAAAGTGCTAGAATTGTATGATGAGCATTTTGAGGAAAAGCCTATTTGCGTAGTCGATGTTGGGACTGGCTGTGGTGCTATAGGGATTTCCTTAGCGCTAGAAGCACCTGCTATGAGTGTGACGATCACTGATATTTCTGAGGCTGCGCTTGCTGTTGCGAGAGAAAATGCTAGAAATCTAGGGGCTAGCGTTGTATGCTTGCAGAGTGACATGCTTAATGGTTTGGTTGAACAGGGGAAAAAATTTGATATTTTGGTGTCGAATCCTCCGTATATTCCAGCCGCAGAGGCTGTTGATTCGTTAGTGTATGATAATGAACCTCATTTAGCGTTGTTTGGTGGGGAGGATGGGCTTTATTTTTATCGTGAGATTTTGCGTGATGCGCATCGGATTTTGAAATCGCCGAGTTTGATCGCTTTTGAGCATGCTTATCACCATCGTGAAGGGATGGCGGGGCTGGTTGGTGAGTTTTTTCCTGATGCCTGGTTTGAGACGATTAAGGATATGCAAGGGCGGGATCGGTTGACGGTTATTTTGAATAAGTGACAATTTTTTCAGCAAATGCAATGAATAAAAAAAGACTCTCTATATAAAAGACAAGCCCTATTCTGCATCAATAAGATTTCTAGTTTCATAAAGGAATTCGTTAAAAAAGTCACTAGGAGAAGGTGTCGAATCTCTGTAATTAGCAAAAATTCCACATAACACTTTCTTATCCGTTTCGTTAAAAATATCGGAGACAAACTCTGAAAAGTGGCTTTTTACTGTATTATGATTAATTTGATGAAGCTGTGCAATTTGTTTACACGCTTTTTCTAAAGAGTTTAGCTTCAAGGGTTGTTCCATTGCAACAACAAATACTTCGGAAACTAAATTCAGATTCTTTTTGCTTTTTTTAGACAAGCTGTACTCGTTGAGTTGGGTTAGGATTAATTTTTTAAGAGGACTAGTTTTCAAAGCGTCTAGATGTCTGTGTTGACGCTTTGAATCTCTAGAGGTTTTAGATAAGAAGCTTCCAAAAACACGGTTAGCATCATAGTGATTGTTTTTAGTCCACATATCATCAGCAAGCTCCGAATAACGTTCTTTTGTTACTTTGTTAACAAGCGCAGAGGAGACAACCGAAATAAAGGGATAGTAATCTGTATATTTGTAAGTTTCACGAATTTTTTCCACCAAATGAAAACCATCACCCTCAAACAAGTGGTCATCCACAATGATGAAATCTGGTTGCTTTTCTTCAATTGTTTTCCATGCAACCCTTTCTGAGTTTGTTTCTTTGATGATTTTGAAAAAGGGGTACTGTCCAGCTGCTTTATCAAGCTTTTCAATTTCTTCTAAATCATCTTCGACAATAAGGACGGTGTAGTTTAATTTTAGCATTTCTAAGTGTCTCCTCTCAGTTAGTTCTATTGGTGTTTAAATGCGACACAATTGTACCACAATATGGATTATCTTGCAAGAAGTATCGGGATTATTTTTTGTGATTCGACATTTTTTTGAAAATCAAAGTGTATTTTCATCGTGTTTCAGCGTATCTCATCAATTTCACTGAATTTAGAAATTGTGTGGTATCATATGAACATACTTACGGATGACATGATGGATTTTTAAGAATTGATGAACTCATAATGGCTGATAGAGCAAAAATTTCAAATTGTATGGATTATGGATGGCGAATTGATTTTTGAAATGACATTTTGTAAGACGTAGGGAAAATATATTGGAGGTTTTACAAATATTTGAAAAAAATAAGATTCAAAGGTTTATGCTTTCCGTTTTGGCTGTCGTTATGCTCTCTGGCTCGGTGATGCCGTATATCGCTAATGCCATGTATGATGAGGTTCCTAGTGATGAGATTATAAACCTGGATGATTATGAGGTAAAGACACAAGGGTTGGTGATGAGTCCAGAAGAATTTAACAATGCTTTCGGTGGAGAACCAGAATCCCGTTTTATGCCGTTTAATTTGGTATCATCTGAATTGAGTATGCATAATATTATTATTGATGGCAGTGAAATCAGCTTGGATTTGGCCTTGTCACCTGTAAGTTTATTTGGTACAATTGTTGATGTAGTGTATTCGGCTTATGTCACACGTCTCAATGGAAATCAAAATGATTTGACTATTAATGTGGTTGAACATTTTGAAGATGGTTTGATAAATGAATTGACTGAGACGTTTAGAATTGATAATAATGAGTCAGGAACTTTTACGATCGGGAATTATGAAATTTTTGTGAGTACACGAGGAAATGATCGGATTCATGAAATTCGGTTAGAAAGTGATGGAACGAGGATTTTACCTGTGAGAGGAACGATTTATAATGGGAATCGTGAGGAGAGTGCTTTTGTTGTTGAAACAGAAGGGCTAATAAATGGGTATGAATTAATTCTTTTTGAAATAAATACAGGTCCAACTGAATCTAATTTAGTTCTCCCAAACTCTTTGATTGAAGGTCTATATGATAGACCTCATGCAAAAATTTATTTTCTATGTGAAGATTTGCAACTACATATGTTCGAAACGGAGTTGTCAGAAAGTTTGATGTTATTAGATTCTGATAATTTTGAATTATTGGAAAATGGAGATGACTTGTTTTGGCCTCTTAGATTCCTAGATTATGAGATTATCTCTGAAGAAGAAAATGATGAAGAATTTATATTTTGTTTAGGTCAAATATTCAATTTTTTTAATTTCCCGTTGGATACAGATACATCAGACATTGAGCTCCTACTTCCATATGTTGAAGAATATTTCTATATAACCTATGGTAAGGAAATTGCAAATGTGGCGGAATACCTATTGCCAGATATGGTTGAAGATTGGATCGATATAACTGCGTTTGGTACTAACAATCAAACTACTACCCTCTTTGGAGGTTGGCAAACTCTAACTACTACATACGGACACAATAACGTTCGACATCGTGTTCGTGCAATTTATAGATGGAGAGCAACTTCAACAATCAGACAGCAGTCTTCCTCATGGTACGGTATGTTAGGAAGCGAACAATATGCACAAGTTATCAATCGTAATACAGGTGCTGTTATCTCTACATTACATAATCAAGGTTTCTGGCAGCTAAGACGTGGAAGAGTTTCAATCGGTGTAGGACCCGACACAACAATAGGATCAGGTTGGATCAATAGTCGGATGGTAGAAAGAAGAAACCTTTTAGGCGACAGAAATATAGCACTTGGGACAAATATAGCTGTCGATATCTTAGTAGCTACGAGTACTTTAACTGGTTTAGGTGTTGCAATAAACGCTGTTAGAGATGTAGTCAGAAATGCAAATTTATCAGGAACTGTTAGTCAAGGTCAAGCAAATGCTCGAAGTTTTGCTTCAATTAATAATCTACGCGGAGCTGCTTATCAAATGAGAGATCAGTTTCATTTGTCAAGTAATTCACCATGGAATGTAGGCACAGGTAGACATGTTTCAAATGGTCATTTTATCGAATTTGGAGCCAATGTCATCAGTACTACCAGTAGCACATCTATGCTAAATAGACGTGGAGCTTTTAGATGGCGTTTCGATTTTTATTATACACAAAACTTAACAAATGGAAGCAGAAGGTATACACGTTACAGAGGTCTATCCCGCGAAGTAGAATTTAACTATCAAGTTACGAGGTGATTAAATTTTGAATAAGAAAAAATATTTGGCTATCATAAGCCTAACTTTCATCATAATCGGGATTGGGATTGCGTATTATATTTTCCAATCAACAAGTCTAAATAGAGCATTACGAAGCGCAATTGGTTCTTCAAATTGGGCATTAATAAGTTCCGATGACATTCATGTCCTCCACAGTGGGATCTTAGACGATTCAAACATTGAATCTAAAACAGTATACGGTATCATCCCAGCTAACACAAATGGTGAACAAATACCTGCAGAAACTGAGATTGAAATTAAATTAGATGGTTTTTCAAAACCTTTTCTAGTGTACTTAGAAAGACATCGTGGACAGTGGGAAGCGATTAGTTGGTGGATTGGGGAAGGTGGACATGGATCTATTTTGGATATTCCACTTATGACTAATAGAGATTTTTCTATTACTGAAATCCATTACGTAATCATTCCAAATATAGATTTTGAATATATGGATATTAGCAGATTACCAAATATTATTCAGATTGAAAGAACTTCCGATGAGGTAATAAAGCTTAGAGATGAAGAGACTTCCTCTGAGATTAAAATAATAGAGTTTCAAGAGAAAACTATCTTCATCATAGAAAGTTCAAACAGCTTACTTTTTGATAGAAATCCACAGATATTAAAGGATCTATTTTTCACTCATAATCGATAGAAGGATTGACTCTAATAAATTCCAATGACTATTGTAGAAGCTAGTGAAATAAAATTTTGGACGGAGAAAGCATTCTGATAGATTAGTATAATTTTAAGTAAAATATTCGGGTTAGTAGATTTCTGAATAAATCAAAAATAGAAACATCTCAGTTTCTGGTTTTAATCGGATTTGAGATGTTTCTAATTTTGGTTGTCAGATGCGAACTCATTAGGAGACGAGAAAAGTATGAAGAAAAAGAAAGTATTAGCTTCAATTTTACTCTTATGTCTGTTAGCTATCGGATCGCTTATATATATCATGCGTTATCAACAGCTATCAAATATTCTGGGTGATGATTTCAATGATAAGTTTATATTACACAACATAACTATTACTTCAGCGATTCCTGCAATATATGGCACAGAAGATCCTCCTAACATAGATCAAGAATTAGCAATGATTCGTCGTGATTTCCATGAACGACATGCATCATCTAGTGATCGTCTTTATGGGCATGAATGGTATTCACCTGGACACGTTATCAACGACACCCAAGTGGCAGATTTGTTAGAGCTATTGTTAAGCATTCGAATTCGCCCTTATAATCTAAGTGCTCATCCGATTATGTTTAATGCTAACTATTTCAGTGGATCTGATATCCAAGAGGTTAATCCCCAAATAAATGTTCTTTTTCAAATCTTTGATATAGATAAGCAAATTGTTCTGATGATTGCATTTCAAGGTTCGAATGTTTTTTCAATTTTATCGGGTGAAGTCACCGAATATGGATGGGGAGGTAATAAACGATTTGGCTTCAATCCTACTATTTTCAAAGTTCACGAAGACGATAATGATACTATCTTTGAAATTTTAAGAGTACTTGACAGTAATGCACCAGAAATAATCGGATTTGAGTTGGATTGATGAATCTTTTTACAGATTTTTAAGATTATCGCATTGTATACAGATTCGAGAGTCCTTTTACTGGGTGAGGACTCCTAGCAAGAGAGAGATAATATTAGGTAAGATTTAAAAAGGATTTTCAATTATGATTTCCACAATTTGTCCAAGTCAAATACAAATTATAAAAATAAGACGAGAAAAGCAAGGTGGTAATTTTATGAAAAAGAAAAGATACTTAATTCTCGTATTTTTAGCCATTTTAATTGTCGGAGCTGTGTATTACAATTTTCGACCGACAGGATTCGTTCAAGCGATTAGTGAGTTTAGACATTGGGAAATAATCAATGAATCGGACTTTGTAGTTTTGAGTTCAGGCGAAAATTCTAACCTTAACGAGTATAAACTAATTTTGGGTGTTATCCCTATTCGTGGCGAAAAATATCTATACAATGTTACTAGATCAGAGGAAGCGAATGCTGTTGATGATTTTATCAGCTTTGATGTCGAAATGCCGTTTTTAATTTATATGGAGAGATTTCCAAACATAGGATGGAAAATGGTTTTGGAGATGGTAGATTATAATCAATACGGCATTACTACGGATCTTTTGGATCTGTTGAATTATACCGTAGTTATTCCTGATCCTGATTTCACTTATTTGAATTTTGATCACATTTCTGATAAAATATTTGTGGAAGAGGTATCCAATAATGAAATAAGGCTTTGGGACGAAGAAAGCTTTTTGGAAATTACGATGCTTGAAGAAAAAGAATATCAAATTTTTCTCCTTAAAGCAAATGAGGATAGTTTTTTCGAAAATAACCAAGGAATCATATTCGAATTATTTTTTCCCGATCGACTACTCTTTCACTAGCTAAGCTCTTAGATTTATATTGAAAATTCAAGAATTTTTTAATCGGAGGTGTTCATAATGTGGGATTTAATTCTTGGAGTATTAGGGATAAGAAAAAATTATTTCTATTAAATTTGTCGAATTTCGTTGCAACTTAAATTTATTAATGATACAATTAGCTCATGGAGGTATGGAGCATGGGAGAATTGTATCGTTTTTTATTGCATTTAATTAGCGGTTTTTTTGTCGTATTGTTTTACATTAAACTCACGCAGTCAAGAAAAAATTCGCTTAAATTGTTCATTGCAACACTACTATACGCTATACATATGATGATTAGTCACACATTTATGTTCGAGCCATTTCGCTCAATGATTGGTGTATTAATTTTAGCAATTGGTATAAAAAAAGAGGAACAAAAAGTTAATCTAGCAGCACTGTTAGTCCCATTTTTAGTATTTCCAATTATAAGAGTTATCACGGCGATTGTCGTTGGTGCTGGTGTATATATCTTACTTTCACATTACATAGATAGTATTCTTTTCCAAATATTCATTTTACTGCCAATAGATATACTTTTACTGATTTTATTGTATCGTCGAATAAAACTAACCAAACTTATAGAAGCAATTAGAGAAGTTGAAGTCAAAAAAATTGTCTACGGATCTGCAGCTTTAATATGGTTGGCTTATGGACTTATGCGGATTTTAATCAACTCCGCCTTTCGTGAAATGCAAATTTTAATTATTTCTTTTTTTGCATTTCTAATTCTGATTAGCATCGTTATGTTTATTTTCGTTGCGTACGCAGTCAAACAATACACAATGAAAAAAAAGCTAGAAGGAACAATCATCGAAAAAGAGCAAATCATGTACACACTCGAAGCGCAAGTTGAGCAGGTTGAAAAAGAAAAAACAGAAATTGAACTAGAGAAAGGAAAAGTTGATGCTGAGCGGATAGGCTTACAAACCACAGTACATAAGTATAATAAACATATTTCTACTTTAAAGACCATGACTCATCGTATTTTAAAAAAATCGCAAAAGGTTGATGAAAATCTTTTGTCCTCCTTGAAAAATCTCAATGATGCCTCCTCTGAACTATCAGAAGAATTGGTACTTGATGACTTTAACGCTACAATTGATTTGTTAAACTTTCCAAAGGAATGGGAATATCTAGAAACTCTACTAGCAAACTTTATGGTTCTAGCCAGTAAAGATGATATTACAATTAAAGTGATTTCGGAAATTCATGACTGGTCTGAGATTGGAATAAGCCAGATCCAAATAGTCGGATTAGTTAAAAACCTTTTGAGCAACGCAATCAAAGAGACCATCAAGTCTAATACAGACTCTAAGCTTATCGAAATCTATTTTCTACAAGATGATTTTGGTATTATTACCATTGAAGTGACAGATCATGCGCATGAGTTTCCAATCGAGATATTGAAAAAATTAGGCGAGCGTGGTAATAGTAGTAACGCAACTGGTGATGGTTATGCAGAAATTTTTGAAATATTAAATGCGACGGATTCTAGTTTACACATTAAAGAACTGAAATTCGAAAATTATCATAACAAGCGCATTCTGATCAGGTTAGATGGTATGAATGAAAAATTGATAACTTCAAATTACCGATTTAAAGAACTTAACAACGCCATATATGTACCTCCAATTGATATGCAAGGGCAGGATCGATTGACGGTATTTTTGGAGATATGAATGAATTTCGAGCGAGGTTTAGCCACAAATCATCCACAAACCTCAAAAAAGACGTTTTGTGGATGAAGTTCACTGAATTTAGGGTAATCATTATTTCGCACATCACTGTTGCCCAAATAATTGAAATTTTTCTAATTTGTTGAGAAATATTTTAAAAACTGTGGAATCTTTCAACGAAGTTCCACAGTTTTTATGCTGTCGTATCCTATTTTATTTACGATTAAGATCTGCCAACATGGCATCAATTTTATTCCCATATTTCGTGGATTCATCAACCTTAAAAATCAATTCCGGCATTTTGCGAAGATTGGTCATGCGTTTAGCAACAGCAGAGCGGATAAAGCCTTTCGCACGCTCTAAAGCAGCCGCTGCATCGCGCTCATTATATCCCGGTCCATAAACGGTGTAATAGACTGTGCAAAATGATAGGTCATTTGTTACCTCACAAGCCGTAATGGTAATAAACCCAATTTTACTATCCTTGACTTCTCGTTGCAGGATTTCATTAATATAGCGCTTCATTTGTTCTGAAACTTTTAACATTTTGGTACTCATTCATCACACCTCCCATTCATAAAACTATACTGGCTTAACCTCTTCCATGATATATGCCTCAATCACGTCGCCCTCTTTGATATCGTTGTATTTTTCAACTAAAATACCACATTCATAACCAGCTTTTACCTCTTTCACCTCATCTTTAAAGCGCTTTAAAGATGCCAGCATTCCTTCAAAAATAACAATTCCTTCACGGATTACACGTACACCAGAATTTCGATTTACAGTTCCCTCTGTCACAAAACATCCACCAATGGTACCGACTTTTGAAACTTTAAATAACTGACGAATTTCAAGTTGCCCTGTCACTTTTTCAACAAAGACTGGATCAAGCATACCTTTCATCGCCGCTTCGATTTCATCAATAGCGTTATAGATAATCGAATGTAATCGTAAATCAATACCCGATGCCTCTGCTGCTAATCTCACACTTGAGGTTGGTCTAACATTAAATCCAATAATAATAGCCTTTGACGCAAGAGCAAAAGTTACATCATTTTCAGTAATTGTTCCAACCGATGCACGGATGATTTTAACACTTACACCTTCGACTTCAATCTTTTGCAAGCTTCCAGATAATGCCTCAACAGAACCTTGAACATCCCCTTTGATAATGACATTTAATTCCTTCATCTCACCTTCTTTGATTTGTGAGAATAAATCATCAAGAGTTACTGCAGCTGTTGGCATATTTTTACGCGCACTTGTATTGACTGCACGCTTTTCTGAAATTTGACGAGCTTCTTTCTCGCCTGAGAAAACCATAAAGCGATCTCCAGCGAGTGGTACACCGTGTATACCTGTAATTTCGATTGGAGTTGACGGCTTTGCTGCTTTAATATTTTGCCCCAAATCGTCAATCATCGTTCTAACACGCCCGTACTGATCTCCGACAACGATCGCATCGCCAATTTCAAGCGTTCCATTTTCAACAAGCAAAGTCGCAACTGGACCGCGCCCTTTGTCAAGTTTAGCTTCAATCACCGTTCCTGACGATAAACGGTTTGGATTTGCTTTGAAATCTTGCATTTCCGCTGTCAAAGTTACCATCTCAAGTAACTCTTCAATTCCTTCACCTGCTTTGGCAGAAATTTTAACATAAATCGTATCTCCGCCCCATTCTTCAGGGACTAATTCTTGCTCTAATAATTCCTGCATAACACGCTCTGGGTTCGCTTCTGGCTTATCCATTTTGTTGACCGCGACAATAATCGGAACATCAGCTGCTTTCGCATGATCTACCGCTTCACGTGTTTGAGGCATCACTCCATCATCAGCCGCAACGACTAAAATACAGATATCTGTAACCTTCGCTCCACGCGCACGCATGGATGTGAAGGCGGCGTGACCTGGTGTATCTAAAAATGTAATCAATTCATCTTTATGCTCAACCTGATATGCACCGATATGTTGCGTAATACCTCCCGCTTCACCGGTCGTTACACGGGATTTACGAATGGTGTCAAGTAACGATGTTTTCCCGTGGTCAACATGTCCCATAATAGTGACAACTGGTGGACGTTTAACCAAGCTTAATTCATCATCAATAATATCGATTTTTTCAAACTCAACAACGTCGGTAAAAATCTTATCTTTAACCTCAAAACCGGCTTCGCCAGCGATTAATTCTACTGTATCTCGATCTAAAGACTGATTGACAGAAGCCATAATCCCTAACATTAGCAACTGCTTTAATACTTCTCCAGTTGGTTTTTTAATCATGGTGCAAAGATCACCAACGGTTAATTCCTCACTAAAATAAACAACGTTCTCCTCTATCTCCACTTGGGTTGGAACATTGGTTACACGTGATTCATCTTCAGCTTTAACTTTTTTCACATTGGATGCTTTTTTCTTTCTAGTGATTTTCGGTTTTGCTCGTTCTTCATAATCATCATACTTAAATAATTCATCCGCATCAACATCTGCGAAAATATCCACTTTTTCATCCGGATCTTCAAGTACAACAATAGGCTTCAACACTTTTTTAGGTAGCTTTGAAACTTCTTTTTTCGGTGCCTCTTTTTTTGTCGTCACTTGTCTAGGTGCAAAACGCTCCTCTTTGGTTAGTACTTTCTTCTCTTTTTTCGGTGCTGTTGTTACTTGTTCTGTTTTCTTCACTTCTTCTTTTATTTCCTTTGTTTTACCAGTATCTTTAGCTGCTTCTTTTTGTTCGGGTTGTTTAGAAACTGGGGATTTTTTATACTTTCTATCTAAAATCGTGATGATATCAGGATCTAAAACTGACATATGACTTTTCACTTCAATTCCAGCCGCTGTCAAAAGATCGATAATTTCTTTGCTTTTAACATTAGCTTCTTTGGCATATTCATGTATTCTCATTTAGCAGTCCTCCTCTATTGTGATTTACTTTTTACTCTCGTCTATTTTCTTATTCAATGCTTTAATAAATTTCGGGTCTGTTAACCCAAGCACTTTTCTGCTTGTATTGCCAATTGCTGCTCCTAAGCTCGTATGTTCATCTACCTTGATATAGGATACGTTGTAGTACTGGCATTTATCCGTTATTTTTTTAAACGTGCGCATGCTAACTTGTGAATCTATTAAAACAAATTTCACTTTTCCACTTCTAACACCATTAAGCACTAACTCTGTGCCTGTAATGATGGCTCCTGCACGGTTCATTAGGCCAATAAAATTCAAAATTTCTTTATTCATATATTTGACCCTCCATGACCATTTGCAGTAAATCATCATAAATTTGTACTTCTATTTTAGTTCGTAACGCTCGTGCAAAAGCATTCTTTTTCTTTGCTTTTTTAACAATTTCAACATCTGGCGTAATATATGCACCTCGACCGTGACGCTTGCTTGTTGGATCAATGATGACGCCACCTGCCACACGCACAACCCTCAATAATTCACACTTTTGTCGACGCTCGTTAGTAATGACGCATTTTCTAATTTGAGGTTTTGTTTTTTTACTCATTTTACTAATCCGCATCTATTAGAGCTGCAAGTGCGCTTAATTGCTTCGCTTTCTTTTGCGCTTCTAGTTCATTTTGATCAGGTTGAGGCTCTTTATGCTGTTGTTCTTGATTTTTCGCTTCTTCTTCCTCTTTTTTCTTCTGATCTGCTACTAATTGCCTAGCTTCCTCTTCCTCAGCACGCTTTTTCTCCAACTCAATAATTTGTTGAGCTTTCTCAGCTTTTTTTCTTGCTTCTATTTCTTCATCGACTTTGATGTCAATTTTCCAACCTGTTAACTGGGCAGCTAGACGCACATTCTGCCCTTTTTTACCAATAGCTAGTGACAATTGGTCTGCTTCAACGATAACCGATGCTTTTTTTTCATTTGTATCAATTGTCACATCAATAACTTTGGCTGGGCTTAAACTGCTTGCAATAAATTCCGCTGGGTCGTCCGAGAAAGGAATAAGATCAATCTTTTCGCCACCAAGTCCTTCAATAATGGTCCTAATTCGTGCGCCACCAAGTCCAACACACGCTCCTACTGGATCCACATTTTCATCAGATGAAGAAACACAAACTTTTCCTCGCATGCCAATATCTCGTACAACATTAACGATCTTGACTGTCCCTTCATAAATTTCTGGAACTTCCAATTCGAATAATTTCTTGATAATATTCGGGTCGCGGCGAGTAACAAGAACAACTAGATTTTTACCACGCATCTCAACGCGAGTGATATAAACCTTAATTCGACTTCCAGGCCTGACCTCAGATAAATTTGTCACTTCTGTTAAAGGGAGTACCCCTTCTAGCCTACCTAAATCGATATAAGCGTTCCGATCATCGACTTTACTGATCATACCAGTAATCAGCTCACCAATGCGTTCTTCCATTTCTGCAATAATTGCCTCTTGTTCTGCTTGCTTTAAGCGTTGGCGTACTACTTGCTTAGCGGTCTGGGTTGCAATTCGCCCGAATCCGCTCGGTGTCACTTCAAATTCGATAACATCACCGTAATCGGGATCCATTTTGTAATCTTCGGCATCCTCAATCGTCAATTCCGTAGCTTCATTTTGCACCTCAGCTACAACTGTTTTCTTTGTGAAAATCCCAATACTCCCAGCTTTTTCATCAATTTTAACTACAATATCCGCAGTTTCATTAAAATTTCGCTTATAAGCACTCACCAGCGCATGTTCAAACGCATCAATCACCACTGCCCGTGAAATTCCCTTTTCTTTCTCAATCAAATCCAAAGCTAAGAAAAATTCTTTAGTATTCATTTTTCCTCTTCACCACTCCATCTATTAAAATATTCAAAACCTTTTTGTCGACATTTTCGATTAGAACTTTACTGCTAAACGTGCTTTCTTTACAAACGTGTAGTCAATTTCGATTTTCTTTTTTCTTGTTTTGAATAAGCATTCAAGTATTAATATACCCGATTCAAAGCTAATTAAATCTCCTTGAAACACAGTCATCTCATCAATTGCCTCTTTAAGCTCTACGTGCACATGATATCCAACCGCTTCAATCAAATCTTCTTCCGTTTTAAGGGGGCGTTCAGCACCAGGAGATGATACTTCCATCATATATTCCTCAGCGATAAAGTCTTCTTCATCTAACTTTGCGCTAATTAACTCTGTAACAGCGATGCAATCTTCCATGGTTAATCCAGTTTCTGTATCGACAAAAATTCTCAAATACCAAGTCCCATTTTCTTGCTCATAAACAACATCAACCAAATAAGTCCCTGTCGCCTCACAAATAGGTGGCATCAATCCTTCTACCTTCTCCACAACATTCATCTAACAAACACCTCCTAAAGTAAACAAGTTTGAAAAACCGGCTTCCTCAAAATTAACGTACAAATAAAGAGAGTGGATATCCACTCTCCTAAAGATTTATGTCAGAGACAAAAAGACTTTACCTCAACACAGCTTGAGAGGCAAACCTCTCAGAAACACAGCTTGAGAGGCAAACCTCTCAAACAACACAAGCTAATTATAGCATACTTTCATCTACAAGTAAAGGCATTATAGAAAGAATTTTTTCAAGCCCTCTTTAGCTAGGTGGATAATTGCTTGTTTTAATCATCCCCTTCTTCTAAAATCATCTCAATCTTCGTTGCAACTAAGTCAATAGCCACCCGATTTTTTCCACCCTCAGGAATAATCACATCAGCATAGGCTTTTGAGGGTTCAACAAATTTTATGTGCATCGGTCTAACCGCAGAGAGGTATTGATCAATCACTGATGCCACTGTCCGCCCTCGTTCTTCAATGTCTCTGATCATGCGACGCAAAATCCGAATGTCTGCATCCGTGTCAACAAAGATTTTAATATCCATCAAATCGCGTAAACGCGAATCTTCAAGCACCAAAATCCCTTCTAAAATGACCACTTCCTTTGGTTCAACATGTACTGTTTGATGACTTCTTGTATGATGAACATAATCATATACAGGGACTTCGATCGCTTCATAATTTCGCAATTGATTGATCTGCTTCATTAAGAGTTCATTATCAAAAGCGAAGGGATGATCATAATTAGTAAGCAGTCGTTGCTCGAAAGTCAGGTGACTTTGATCCTTATAGTAGGAGTCTTGTTGGATTAAAAGTACTGATTTATTCTTAAATGTCTTCATAATCTTAGCGGCAATGCTCGTCTTTCCTGACCCGGTTCCGCCTGCAATTCCGATAACAATTGGTTTTCTATCATTCATCAAAAACACTCCTCTTGACCACTTTTCCATCTTTTCTTATTTTAACACACTTTTCGTTAAATTGACAGATTTTTGAGTCAAAATTTTTCTTCTTATTGTATTTATGCCAATACTTCTGGTATAATAGGGTACATCCAAAAATGATGGAGGAATCTGATGATGAGTAAATTGATTGATGGTAAGCTTGTGGGTGGGGTTGTACGAGAAAAGATTAAAAAAGAGGTGGCTTGTCTTTTGGAAAAGATGGGGCAAAAACCGAATTTAACGGTCATTATTGTGGGCGAGAATCCGGCTTCTTTGTCTTATGTGAAAAGTAAACACAAGTTTGCGACTGAGGTTGGTTTTGAGTCTCAAACTATTTTACTTGATGCAAATGTCAGCGAGGAGGTGCTTTTAACGACAATCATGACGTTGAATGATGATGAGTTTGTTCATGGGATTTTAGTGCAGTTGCCACTTCCTACTCACATTGATGAGCAAAAAATCATTCGCTCTATTGCGGTTGAAAAGGATGTAGATGGGTTTCATCCAGAGCAGGTTGGTGGCTTAAGCCTCGGGCTTGATACTTTGGCCCCTTGTACACCTGCCGGTATTATTCAACTGTTGAACCATTATGATATTCCTATTTCAGGACGCCATGCTGTAATTATTGGGCGTAGTAATATTGTGGGAAAACCCATCGCGCAAATGTTGTTAAAGCTTGATGCAACTGTTACGATCACACACTCGCGCACCGCTAATTTGACCGAGTTGACAAGGATGGCTGATATTTTGATTGTTGCCATTGGGAGCCCGCGTTTTTTGGCGGCTGAGATGGTGAAAGAAGGTGCTGTTGTGATTGATGTGGGGATTAATCGCGAAGCGGGGAAGCTTGTGGGTGATGTTGATTATGAGGCTGTTTTAGAGAGAGTGTCTTATATCACGCCGGTTCCGGGTGGGGTTGGCCCGATGACGATTGCGATGTTGCTTGCGAATACTTTGGAGGCATTTAAAAGGCAGATCAAGGATTAGTCTTGATTTGCCTTTTTGATTGGGTTTAGCGTCTTTTTATAAGGATTTTTTCTAGATTAATTTCTGAGCGAGTGTTGTGGGTTGCTGGATCTTCGGGGTCGTATTTTTCGAAAAATTCGATGACTTCTTTGGTCATAACCGTTGGCGTGGAGGCTCCTGAGGTGACGGCTACTTTATTGACATTTTCTAAATATTTTAGATTCAAATCTTCCAAGCTGCCGATTCGCAAAGCTGGTGTTTTGGCGTGAATTTCAGAAATTTGAACGAGGCGTTTGGTATTATTGCTTTTTGGATCGCCGACAACAATGGTTAAATCTGCTAGGCGAGCCATGTCAGCGACGGCTTGTTGGCGAATGAGGGTTGCATTGCAAACTTCTTTAATGAATTCAGCTTGAGGAAATTTTTGTTTGATCATAAGGGCGATTTCTTGCACATCCCATGATGAAAGGGTTGTTTGGTTAGTGATGATAATATTCGAATTAACAAGATGCAGATTTGCGATATCTTCAATGCGCTCGATAAGATGGATTCCGATCTCTGAAAGCCCCATACACCCCTCTGTTTCAGGATGCCCTTTTTTACCGATATAAATAACATCAAAGCCCCGCTCTAGGTGGTCGATCATAATATTGTGAGTTTTAAGCACATCGGTGCAGCTTGCGTCTATGTAGTGCAACCCCTTGGCAACGGCTTTCTCTTTCACTTTCGGGCTAATCCCATGGGCGGTAAAGACCACTGTACCAGCGTTGATTTCATCTAATAAATCAAAACGTGTTTTCCCGATACCATCGATCGTAACGACCCCTTCTTGCTCAAGCGCCTTAGTTAAATGGGCATTATGAACAACCATACCGAGAATGTGAATAGGTTTTGGTACCGTAGGATCATTGATAGCATCGGTAACCATTTTCAATGCTGTTACGACCCCGTGACAATAGCCTCTGGGGCTAATTTTAATGACTTCCATGTGAACGCCTCCGTTTTCAATTCTTCTTTTCGATTCTTATAGTTGATATTTGCGAATATCGCTAGAATTTTGATTTATCGACATTTTTGACATGATTTTTGCGTCAAGTACTAGCATACTTGAAATCTAGGTCGGGAAATCCCACTCAAAATATCACTAAATCGACTAAATCGTCAAATAGTGGATATTTTCGATCTCGAATACAGTTCAAAATATCGCTAAATCGACTAAATCATTAAATAGTGGATATTTTCGATCTCGAATACAGTTCAAAATATCGCTACCCGAAATAATCCCGCGTTTTTAAAATAACTCGCTTTTTAAGAGAGTTTCTTGGTCTCTGAAGCGAAATACTCTCGCTTTTTCGATTTAACTCACGATTTAAGAGAGTTTCTCGAGCTCTGAAGCGAAATACTCTCGCTTTTTCGATTTAACTCGCGATTTAAGAGAGTTTCTTGAACTCTGAGGTGGAATACTCTCGCTTTTTCAAAATAACTCGCGTTTTAAGAGAGTTTCTTGAACTTTGAAGCGATGTACGATAATCATTTGGGCGGTTTCTATGCTAGAATGTTGAAATTTTAAGAATAACTAGATTATTATTCTGACTCCAATTTCAATAATTTTGCTTTCATGTCAAGTCCGCCTCCATAGCCAGTTAGGCTGCCATTTGTGCCGATTACTCGGTGACAGGGGATGATGATATAGATGGGGTTGGCGCCGTTTGCGCTTCCCACTGCGCGGATGGCGGTTGGGGCGTCGATCATTTTGGCTAAAGTCTTGTATGACACGGTTTCTCCGTATGGAATCAGGCATGATGTAAGCCAGACCTTTTTTTGGAAGGCGGTGCCTTGTAGATCAAGGGGAATGTCGAATTCACGAAGCCTGCCCGCTAAATAGGCTGTTAGTTGTGAGTAGGTCTGTTGGATTAATTCTGTTTCTCTCATTTCGCCTTTATAGTCATCAAATGTCTTTAAATATGTAATGCCTCGGTCACTAGCGCCGATTGTGACTAAGCCAATTTCTGTAGTGTATGTCCATTTATACATTAGTTAATCATCCTCATCTGGTAGATAAAAACTGGTAAATTCGATCGAAAGGGTGTCGTTAAATGACTTGCCATCTGATTTTATAATCGAGTCATAAATCTCTTGCAGGTTGCCCTTTTTAGCGTCTCGCTGGGTTCGACTTTTCAAGAAATAAATCACTTCTTCGTAACAATGACGGTCATCAAACAGAAAATGAAAGACCCTTTTGAAGCGGTCGTCGAGGAGTTCGCTTTTGATGATTTTTTTGTCGACTGATTCGATGTAGTAGACTTTTTCGACGGTTTCGTGGTTGACGTAAAGTGAGAAGTGGGCTACATTTTTTTCCATAGAGCATCCTCCGTTTTTTGTAGGCAGAATTTTAGGAAGTTGATTGAGATTTCTACTTCACTTGGGTGGTATAGGTATTGCTTGTTTTTAAATTTTTCTAGCTCAGTGATTAGTTTTTCGTGGTCGAAATAGAGGTAAAATTTTTGTGATTGGGTGAATTTTCCGAGTAGATGGAATGGAATGTTAAACATTCTGTCGCGTTGATTGATGACAGTTTGGTAGACGTCTTCGAAACTTTGGGCTTTGGGAAAGAAGTTTTTTCTGATTTTGGGACTGTTGATTCCGCCGATTATTGAATTTCCATAGTCAAATAATGGAATAGGATTGACTTTTTCTTTAAGGTCGTCGAGGATTATTAGGTTTCCGAAGTGGCGATCGCGGTTGAGAATAAGGAGGTCGAAGGCCATCATGGCTAATATTTTATGCTCGATTTCGCTTCTTTTAATCATGGTCTTGATTGCGATGATATCCGTAAGGAGCTCAAATTTACCATCTAAGCTTTCCGTGCTTCGAAAGGCCGTGAAGATTTTGGAACTGCCAAATGTCCCACCGCTTGCTGATTGTGATTGTAGATAAAATAAAATTTGCTCGTAAGGGTATTGCTTTTTGAAGTTTGATGATACACAACCTATTTTGAATTCACCGTCGATGATTAATGGTACTAGTTCATAGAGGATGTAAGAGGTTGGATCCAAATTGGAGCAACTTAGCAAAATGGAGGCTAGTTTTTCAGATAGGGATTCAAATGCTGTTGTGTCGACTTTGTAAAATTTATCATGCTTTGGAAATTTCGGCAGCATCCCGTTCATGCCGTTGTTTTTGTAATTCTTGATAACGTCGCTTGTTTCATGGATTTTGTTAGCCAAAATGGACGATGCTCTTTTAGTGAAGTCTTCAAAAGATTCATCAGCCCATTGGTGCAAATAATGGTATGATGAACAATCTTCGCAATTTTGCTTGAAACACTTTTCGATATCTTCTGATTTAGTTAGCGCCCATAAAATTTTCCCGCTCATTAAAATCGCCTCCATTACAGCATATTGTAAGGAAATTAAGTTCTACCTGACTCGCTAGCTTGGCATTGTAGGCTTACGTTATAACCAAATTTGCTATACAAGTCGATGCGTGAATTAATTATACCATTTCCTCATATAATTAGGTAGTGGAGGAGCGTGGTATTTTGAAAAAATTGTTTATAAATTTCATCAAGGGTGTTTTTATCGGGGTTGGTGCCGTGTTGCCAGGGCTTTCTGGCGGGGTGTTGGCGAGCGTCTTTGGCGTTTATGAGCCGATTATTAATTTTGCATCTAATCTCAAAAAAGACTTTTTAGCGAATGTAAAGTTTTTTACGCCGATTTTGTGCGGGGGGCTTTTTGGCGTTTTTTTACTTTCTTTCGCGCTGAGCTATTTTCTCGAATACCACCTCGCCGAGGTTAGCATATTTTTCGTGGGCGCAATGATGGGCGTCTTCCCGGCCTTGGTCAAAAAAGCCGGCGCAAAAGGGCGCGAGCCTGTCCATTTATTAATCACTGTCGCCGTTGCCATCGGTGCTTTCCTAATTTTTTCTAAAATCTTCGGCACAACCCCGCCACCAAGTTTATCTGCTATCGGCGTGGGAACATGGATTACCAGTGGTGCGATCATCGGACTCGGAATAACATTCCCAGGGCTAAGCCCATCTAATTTTCTATTGTATTTAGGGTTGTACCAGCCTTTTAATTTAGCAATCAGTCAGTTGAGTCTTTCTGTGCTAATCCCTGTTGCGTTTGGAGGTTTATTAGCAGTGATCTTGACTTCGAAGTTGGTCACCTATCTTTTGAAGGTCGCATACACAGTGGTTTACCATATCATCTTGGGACTCGTTTTAACGTCGACTGTGATGATTTTGCCGCGTGATTTTAGCTCGCCTTGGGTGATCGGAATGTGTCTACTAGCTGGGCTTACCGTTGGGAGTTTAATGTGTCGTTTAGAACATAAGTTATAACCTTTTAAGATATGGGCAGACTAAGGTAAAAAGGTTGTGACAAAATGAAGAAAATATATGCGGTTAAAATTGGGCGCAACCCCGGTATTTACCATTCATTAGCTGATTGTAAAAGAGAAGTAAGTAAGTTTCCCGGAGCAATTTTTCAAAGGTTCGACTGTATGGAAACAGCTCGCGAATTTCTTTATGGAGCAAGCCCTCGCAAAAATTTCGCCTTTGGTGCAAAGGTCGATAAGGATGTGATTTTACACGCATATATAGATGGAAGTTTTTTAGAGAGCATCGACAAGTATGGATATGGCATTGTTTTGGTAGTTAATGGAGAAATTCTCGAGGAGTTGTCTGGCTCAGGGAGTGATAATCCATTGTCTAATATGAGAAATGTTGCGGGTGAGATCGTTGGGGCACAGCGGGCGATTAAGTTTGCTGCGAGTCATGGTTATAGGCATTTGGTGATTCATCATGATTATTTGGGCGTGGCAAATTTTTGCACGGAGCGCTGGGTTGCTAAAAATGGAACGACGCGAAATTATCAGGCATTTTATAAAGAGAAGGCTCGCGATTTGAAGATTGAGTTTAAATGGGTTAAGGCGCATACTGGAAATGAGTTTAATGAGCGGGCTGACGATTTGGCGCGAATGGCTTTGGGACTTCGACCGTGAATTTCGGGACTCTGAGTTCTTTTGATATTGATTAGAGTGGGTAGTGTCACTCTTTTTGTGTTTTTTCAAATTTTGGTGACATGTTTGAGGCGGATTGGAAGGATTAGTGTCACTTTTTTTGTGTTTTCTCAGATTTTAGTGACACTTTTGTGGGCAATTAGAGTGATTAGTGTCACTCTTCTTGCGTTTCTTCAGATTTTAGTGACATCTTT
>JGI24703J35330_11748760_pt1 | contig 32386 bp, 33 predicted proteins | sample TergutNt197P1_FD_35330 | JGI IMG/M metagenome (IMG submission 35330)
TGTTGAAAAATCATCCATTCGCATATGCCACACCTCAGAAAACCGCCTAAAGCCGCGGATTTTCTTGCGGTGTTGGCACAGCTCATGGGATTTTTCAACACTCCCTTTACATCATGCCCATGCCGCCGCCCGGGGGCATGGGGGGTTCGGGTTCTTTAATGTCGGTAACTACTGCTTCGGTTGTGAGAAGGGTTGCGGCTACGCTTGTGGCGTTTTGCAAGGCAGTGCGGGTAACTTTTGTGGGGTCGATGATACCGGCGGAAACCATGTTTACAAAGGTTTCGGTAAGGGCATCAAAGCCTGTGCCTTTGTCTTTGGATTTCATTGCATCAACGATAACCGCGCCTTCAAGCCCTGCGTTGTCAACAATGTGACGGACGGGCGATTCAAGGGATTTTTGAACAATTTGCGCGCCTGTTTTTTCGTCGCCGTCTAAAGAATCGGCAACCTTTATTACGTCGGGCAGTGCATGTATATACGCACTGCCGCCGCCGCTGATGATGCCTTCTTCAACGGCTGCGCGTGTTGCGGCAAGGGCGTCTTCCATGCGAAGTTTCTTTTCTTTCAGCTCGGTTTCGGTGGGTGCGCCTACTTTTATAACGGCAACGCCGCCTGCCATTTTTGCCAAACGTTCTTGAAGTTTTTCTTTATCGAATTCGCTGGTGGTTTCTTCAATTTGAGATTTAATTTGCGCGACTCTTGCATCAATGGCTTTTTTGTCGCCTTTGCCGTCAATTATTATTGTATTTTCTTTTTCGATTTTTACCATGTTGGCGCGCCCAAGGTCTTCAAGCTGGGCTTCTTTGAGGTCGAGTCCCACTTCTGAGGAAATGACTTTTCCGCCGGTGAGAATGGCTATATCTTCAAGCATTGCTTTGCGGCGGTCGCCAAAGCCCGGGGCTTTTACCGCGGCGCAGTTAAATGTTCCGCGAAGTTTATTAAGAACAAGGGTCGTGAGGGCTTCGCCATCCACGTCTTCTGCAATGATAATCAGTTTCGCGCCTGTGCCCACAACTTGTTCAAGCAATGGCAGGATTTCCGCCACCGTGGATATTTTTTTGTCTGTAATTAAAATGTATGGGTTGTCCATGTGCGCAACCATTTTTTCCATGTCTGTACACATGTACGCAGAAAGATAACCACGGTCGAATTGCATACCTTCAACAAGCTCCAACTCGGTAAACATGGTTTTGGATTCTTCTACCGTAATCACCCCGTCGTTGGAAACTTTGTCCATTGCCTCGGCAATCATGTCTCCAACTTCTTGGCTGCCCGCAGAAATTGCCGCAACCTTTGCAATATGATTTTTGCCGTCAATTTGTTGGCTCATGCTCTTGATTGCTTCAACGGCGACATCGGTGGCTTTTTGCATACCATTGCGCAAAATAATCGGGTTTGCGCCGGCTGCAATGTTTTTTAAACCTTCGCGCACCATTGCCTGGGCAAGTACTATTGCTGTTGTTGTGCCGTCGCCTGCCACGTCGTTTGTTTTTGTTGCTACTTCTTTTACAAGTTGCGCGCCCATGTTTTCAAAGGGGCATTCAAGCTCTATTTCTTTTGCGATTGTAACACCGTCGTTTGTAATAAGCGGCGTGCCGTATTTTTTGTCAAGCACCACGTTGCGGCCTTTGGGCCCGAGGGTGATATTTACCGTGTCTGCAAGTTTGTTTACACCTGCTTCAAGGATTGTACGCGCATCAATTGCGTACTTTATTTGCTTTGCCATTTAAAATTTCCTCCTATTCTACAATTGCCAAAATGTCGCTTTGCCTTACAATAATAAATTCATCTTCTTCGAGCTTCACTTCTGTACCCGCGTACTTTGAATAAATTACTTTGTCGCCCGGTTTTACTTCCATTTTAATTTCTTTACCGTCTACTACGCCGCCCGGGCCGACGGATACAACTTCTGCCTGTTGGGGCTTTTCCTTTGCGGTGCCGGGCAGAACAATGCCGGATTTAGTTGTTTCTTCCGCTTCCAATTGCCTGATAACAACGCGGTCGCACAATGGTTTAAGCTTCATGGTTAACCTCCTTTTATTAGCACTCCATGCGAGTGAGTGCTAATATAGTTTAATATTACCAATTCGATTATGCAATAGCCGTTTTGGGGGTATTTTAGCCATATTTGGGCATATTATGGCAAATATATGATAGTATCCGCAGTATGCTTCGCGTAGCCCGTTATTTTGAAGCATTTTAAGGTTTTTATTGCATCTCAATATTTGGCAACGCGAATCAAGAGTTCAAAAATAACGGCACGCCGTAAAATGCCTTGTGGTGAGCGATAGCTCTACAACGAACGATTCAATATTTTTGCGAGCCGTGAAGTGCGGGCAGTCCGACGACCGGCGGTTTTTCGCAGAAAAACCGCATCGAGGCGGACGCTTTGCCCGCATAGGCGAGCAAAAATTTCATAATGTTCGTTGTAGAGATAGGCGCGCAGTGAGCCGCAGGCGAACCGTTCCCGTGCGCAGGCGCGCAGTGAGCCGCAGGCGAACCGTTCCCGTGCGCAATTAGCGAACCGCTTACAAGGCATAGGCGGGGCGTTATTTCCTACCCTCGATTCGCGTTGGCAGCTCCATTTTGGAGTTTGAGCCGGAAAAAAACTTGACAATGACGTTTACGTAAGGGTTACACTCTCTTCAAGAGGTGGTTTCAGTGAAAAATTTCCGCGCAATACCCGAGGGCTATATGCGTATTGGCGAGATGGCAAAAAAAGCAGGCGTAACAGTTCGCGCATTGCAGTATTACGATAAGGAAGGTTTGCTGTTGCCTTCGGCAGAAAGCGAAGGAGGTTTCAGGCTTTACGACGAAAAGGATATGGCGCGACTTATTCAAATTCTAATGATGAAACAGCTTGGGTTTTCGTTGGGGGAAATAAAAAAGCGACTTTCACCATTTGATACCCCGGCGGAGGTTATAAGTGTTCTTGCGGGGCACGCAGAAGATATTCGCAATAAAATAGCGCATTTGACGGATTCTTTAACCGCCGTAGAGAAACTGAAAGAGGAAATTTCGCAAACAAAGAGTGTAAATTTCCAAAAGTACGCGGGGATTCTCCATTTTCTGCAAAAAAAGTTTTCTGATTACTGGATGATAAAACATTTTGACGACAAGATTCTCGAACAGGTATCCGAGCATATTAAGCCGGAAAACCAATTGCTAATCTCGGAAGCGGTGAACCGCAGTTACGAGAAGGCACTAAGGTTTCACAATGCGGGGGTATCACCAAAAAGTGAAAAAGCCCAAGAGTTTATTGCAGAATTTTGGAAGAAACTTTTGGAGCTTGCAGGCGGAGACGTGGAGTTGCTTAAAAGGCTGAACCAACAAGCGGAAAATACAAAAGACTTGGGTTGGAGCAACGACCTTGCAATATCGCGGCGGTTTATGGACGAGGCATTTGAAGTATATTTTCAAAACAAAAAATCTGAGGAGGCAAGTGATGATTAGTGCAAGCATGAAAAATGTAAGCAAATCCTTTGGGGAAAACAAAGTGCTTAAAAACGTAACCTTTGAAACCCATGATGGCGAAATATTTGGCATGTTGGGGCCTTCGGGGGCAGGAAAAACAACGATTATAAATATTTTGACCAAGCAACTGAGCGCAGACAGCGGCGAGTGCAACGTTAGCGTAAGCAGTAACGAAATTGGCCTGATGCTTGAGCATGACGGGTTGTTCACCCGTCTTACATGCCTTGACAATCTTATTGTGTTTGAGGATATCTATAAAATCCCCCGCAGTAAGACCCTTGAAGCACTGGAAAAAGTCGGGCTTTCCGGCGCGAAAAACACCACAGTAGAAAAGCTTTCCAAGGGGATGCGCCAACGACTGGTTCTGGCGCGTGCAGTTTTGCATAATCCCAAAATGCTGTTCCTTGACGAGCCTACAAGCTCGTTAGACCCTTTGACTGCGCGGGGGATTCACCAATTAATCCGCGAACTGCGCGACCAAGGCTCGACTGTTTTTTTAACAACACACAATATGGAGGAAGCAATACATTTATGCAACCGCGTTGTAATGCTTTGTAATGGCGAAATCATCGAGCAGGGCGAGCCAAAAGAGATTTGCGAACGTTATAACTCTGTAAAAACGACATATGATTTGGAGTCCGTTTTTATTCAACTGACAGGCAGCGGCTTGGATGCCGACGACACAAAGATTGGGGGACAGTCAAAATGAGCGGCTTTTTATCGGGATTTAAAGCAATTTTCAAGAAGCAAATAAAAGACACTTTACGAAACCCTGCTTCTTTGATGCAATTTATTATTTTCCCGCTTATCGCATTTGTAATTACCCTTTTGATGGACTTTGAGGCGCAGGCAGAAAGCATGGCAGCCCTTATACCCTATGATGTAGACATTTATGCCATAGCAGCAGACATGGTGGCAAACATGCCAAACCTGACAACAATGCAAGCCACTATTTTTGCCGGGATGGGGCTAATACCCGTAGTATCGGGCATTATCGTTGAGGATGTTGAAAGAAAAAGCCTGCGCTTTTTAAAAATGGCGGGGCTGAAACCTTCGTCGTATCTGTTGGGAATTGGCGGCGTAATATTGTTCTACAGTTTTTTCTCGTCGGTTGCATTTTCTTTAATCGGCGAATTCAGGGGGCTTGATTTTTGGGTATTCTTGGCGTCTATGATGTCAGGTGTTGCGGCTTCCATTGTACTGGGCGCGACCTTTGGCGTAATGAGTACAAATGCTCAGGCTTCGGCGGGGGTGGCAATGCCCGTTGCAATGATTCTGGGCTTCGGCCCGCTTGTGGCACAGTTTAATGACAGTGTTGCTCGGGGGCTTCATTTTACATTCACCCAGCAATTAAACGTTGTTGCAGATTATCTTAACACGGGCATTTCTGATACTTCACTTTGGGAATCTTTCGCGATTATTTGGGCAAATGTTGCGGTGCTTTCTGTTCTTTTCGCAATTGTTTACACAAAAAAAGGACTGAAGGATTAAAGGCTCTTACATTGCCGCAATAAAAACAACGCGAGTACTTTCGGGCTTGGGCGGGTTATTGCTGTAGCTGTCGCGCATGGCGACAGAGGCAAAACCCGCTTTAAGCAATAGGTTGCATATGTCCGCGAGGGGATAGGCTTTTTGTCGATGAAGCTCGGTAAATGCCTCATCTTCTGTGCGGTTCCCGTTTTTATCATACATAAAAAAAACCATGTTATATTCGTTTATTTTTGTTGATGGCTCGTAATTATTTTGCCACTCATATGACTCGCCGCCCGCGCCTGTATCTTCAAAAATTTGCTTGGCAAAATTTTCAAATTTGTATTCTGTGTTCATGTCAAAAATAAAAACTCCGCCGGGGTTTAAAAAAAGTTTGATTTTTTTGAAAATTTCAAGCAATTCATCGGCGTTCAAAATGTAGTTTAATCCGTCGCAAACGCAAACAGCTGCATCAACGGTTCCGTACAAATTTAACTCACGCATATCTTGCGCAAGAAAGAGTATTTCGGCGTTTTTCTCATGGGCTTTGCGGCAAGCCTCGGCAAGCATTTCCTCGGAAGAATCTACGCCAATCATGTCATATCCCATCTCTGCCAGCCGCAACGTAATGTTGCCTGTGCCGCAGGCGATATCAAGTATTATACCTTTATACCCTTTTTTCCCTTTAAACCATTCGCTCAAAAAACCGTCTATGTACGCAGCCCATATTTCATAGGGCGCGTCGTGCATAAGCGCGTCGTACATACTTGCAAAACCTTCATACATTCAAATTCACTCGCTTCTTTTTTTCCTGCGCGCAAGAATTCCGCCTATGCGGCCGCTTTCCTTTGATGTAAGGCTTTTCCAACCGCTTGCTTTCACCTTGTCAAGCAATCCTAATTCTTCGGCAATTTCCATTTTCATTATATCATTTACGCCGGGTTTTTCTTCCATAAAAATTTCCCTTCAATTTTAATTATCATTGCCTGTATCATGCCCTGTATTAAATTTTTCCTGTAAACATAAATTTTATACAAATTATTGTGCATTTCATGTAAATAAGGTATTATATTGCGCAGAATACGAACGCAGTGGGAGGGCGGAAATTGTCAAACTCAGGCAAACCCGGGATTCGTGTCGCCTTCTCAGACCCATCTTTAAAGGATAAAATGCGGATAGACCTCTCCGGCAATGTTGACACGGTTTATTGGTATATTCGCTTCAACATCCCCCTGGACGCGACAACGGTAAACGAAAAAACCATGGAGGTTTCCGATACAGACGGCTATGTAATGCGTACAGACATCGCCTATCAAGTTGACGCAAACAGAATAATGATTACCCCCCTCGACAGCTATGAAGAGCAACGCTTTTATCTGCTTAAAATATCAAGGAAAGTACGCTCTGCAAAGGGGCAACAACTAAAAACAAAAATAAACATACTGTTCAAGCTGTACCAAGGTCAGATTTCTGAGTACAAAACCTTGAAATCGGATATGCCTGTACCTGCGTCACGTCCGCGCCCTGCCAATTACGACGCAAAACAAGCCGGGCGCGTTCCCAATGATTTGGATAATTATGTAGAAAACCTGCCGAAACGAAGCAGAATGCAACAAGATTCCGTAGGGTTTACGCCGTGGCTTGGGATTTTGGGATTAATAGTAACTTTTATCGGGTTTGCCGCTTCCAGCACGCCCTCCGTTTTTGCAGGCATGGTCATTTGCGCCCTTGGTGCTGCGCATATTTATGTACAGTGGCAAAACAAGGCATTTCGTGCTAAAATACATTACAACAAAGGCGTGCGCCATTTTAACAGGATGCAATACCAACCTGCAAAGGCGTGTTTTCAAAAAGCATTGGATTTAAACCCAAAAAACGAACTTGCAAAATACGGGCTTGTTCGCGTTGGGATTTACAAATAAAAAAAGCGGAGGGATATTCATGGATTTACTCACAAGGTCAGACTTCGACGGGCTTGCGTGTGCGGTGCTTCTTCGTGAAATCGGGCTTATCGGCAAATGGCGGTTTGTCCACCCGAAGGATTTGCAAGACGGCCATGTTCGCGTTACGGCAAATGACATTCTGGCAAATGTACCCTATGTTGCGGGTTGCGGCATGTGGTTCGACCACCACACAAGCGAGTGGGAACGAATAGGCAAGCCGGAAGGTTTTGTAGGCTCTTTGCGCAAGATGGACAGCGCGGCGCGAGTCATTTTTGAATACTTCAAAGACCGCTACGACCTTACCAAATTTGACGGGATGCTTGCAGAGGTTGATAAAGTAGACTCCGGGCGGCTTACCGCCGACGATATTTTAAACCCCAAGGGTTGGGTGCTTCTGGGCTTCCTTTCCGACCCGCGCACGGGGCTTGGGCGTTTCCGCGAGTTTAGGATTAGCAATTACAGCCTTATGGAAGAACTAATCGACCTTTGCCGCACAAAAAAAATTGAGGAAATCCTTGCTCATCCCGACGTCAAAGAGCGCATAGACCTGTACAATGAGCAAACCGAGCTTTTTAAAGCCATGCTGAAAGAACATACCACAGTCAACGGAAATGTAATAGTTACAGACCTACGCGGCGTTGATTCAATAAACGCCGGCAATCGCTTCCTTATATACAGCCTGTTCCCCGAGCAAAACATGTCCATGTGGATTATCGACGGCAAAAATAAGGAAAACTGCGCAATTGCTTGCGGTTACAGCATTCTTAATCGCTCTGCAACGGTGGATGTCGGCTCTGTTTTACTGGGTTACGGCGGCGGCGGCCACAAGCAAGTGGGAACCTGCCAAGTGCCGTATGGCGATGCCGATAAAGTAATTGCCGATTTGGCTGAAAAACTTCAATAAAAAGGATGATAACATGCAACATATAAAAACCATTTTCGCGGGCAACACAAAAGCCGAGCGAACGCACGGGTTAGGGTGCGGCGAATGTCAAACATCATGCCAATCAGCCTGCAAAACATCTTGCACGGTTGCCAACCAAAACTGCGAGCAGCTGTCTTCAACCCCGCTTCGCAAAACGCCTGTAGACATACGTATCAGAAAGACTTCCCCTCTCGCCGATTTTACAAAGGGCGCGTAACAGCAAAGATGATTCATTGTTTTAAAATCGGGTCGCGAAACATGGTGCATGACGTTAACAGCGGCGCGTTGCACCATGTTGACGACACCGCTTTTGATGTACTGAAAAAATGCGGCGAAACAGGCGAACGTCCGGCAGATTTTGAGCAAGTACTCTCGTGCGCGCCGGCAAGTGTTGCGGACGAGGTGCGTCGGCTTATTAACGAAAAACTCTTGTTTTCCCCCGCAAACCCCGACGAAGTTTTTTCTCATATGGAAAGCCGTCGCCCCACAATCAAAGCACTCTGTTTGCACATTGCGCATGAGTGCAATTTGCGTTGCGCATACTGTTTTGCCGGGCAAGGAAATTACAGCTTAACTGACAGAGGGCTCATGTCGTTTGAAACCGGCAAAAAAGCCCTGGATTTTTTAATAAATCACTCCGGAACGCGGCGTAACCTTGAAGTAGATTTTTTCGGCGGCGAGCCGATGTTAAACTTTGATGTTGTTAAAAAGCTGGTTGCCTATGGCAGAAGCCGCGAGTTGGCGGCAGGAAAAAATTTTCGCTTTACACTCACAACCAATGGCGCGTTTCTTACAGACGAAAACATCTGTTACATAAATGAAAATTTTGATAACGTCGTGCTTAGTTTGGACGGGCGGCGGCATGTAAATGATAAAATGCGCACTCTTCACGACGGCAGCGGCAGTTATGACGAAATTATGCCAAAAATCCAAAAGCTTGCAACTGCAAGAGAGGCACATTTTGCCGACGGTTTTGCCTATTATGTTCGCGGTACTTTCACCCGCCACAATCTTGACTTTGCCGAAGATGTTATTCACCTTGCGGATATGGGTTTTAAGAATATTTCCGTTGAGCCGGTTGTTGCACCGCCGGAAGCGGAATACTCTATAAGAGACGCGGACTTGCCCACGCTTTTTGCAGAATATGAAAAACTCGCGCACGCATTACTTTCCCGCGAATTTTCCCGCGAAATTTCCCGTAAGAAAGAAAAACCGGCTGTGCATTTTTTTCATTTTGAAATGGATATTACCGGCGGCCCCTGCATTGCAAAGCGCGTGACAGGCTGTGGCGCGGGCTCGGAGTACCTTGCAGTTACACCATCGGGCAAGCTGTACCCATGCCATCAATTTGTGGGTGACGAAAAGTTTCTGCTGGGCGACCTTGATACGGGTTTTTGTGCGGAAAATAATTTTGCCGATTGCCATGTTTTCAACAAGCCGGAATGCCAAAAATGCTGGGCAAAATTCTATTGCAGCGGCGGGTGCATTGCCACCGCACATTATGCAACCGGAAGCATCTTCAAGCCCGACAAAATTTCATGCGACCTAATGCGCAAACGCATTGAGTGCGCGCTGTATGTTTTTGCAGAGCGTTCGCTGAGAGTGGAAACCGTATGAAAGATAAATTTCATGAATCCATTTGTACCGAAGGCATGTCTAAAAGTATGAAAACGGACTCATCATTGTTGCGAAAATTGCGGTTGTTTTCGGTTACTATATGTATTATTGCAATTTTATCTTTGGGTTTCATTATTTTAATTTTTCCGGCAGATTGGAATATTTTTATTTCGTACGATGCTTTGCGTGCAAGACGCATTATTATTTTTGCATTAATGTCAAACATCGTTGCTTTGCTATTGCTTAATGCCGCAATTTTTGCCTTTTCTGCCGAAATTAAAAGACAACAAAAATATTTTTTGGAAAGTATTGAAAAAACAGAAAAAAAATTAGACACCCTTGAAAACGTAATTCTAAAAGAACGAACCCAACAAATCTATGAAAGAATATACGCTTTAGAGGAAAAGAATTTAGAAATCTGAACAGAGTTTTTGTCACCTGAAACCGTTTTTGAGAGGAATTTCAAAATGACTACAATCAAAAAAATCTGGAGTGAAGAAGCATATATGCAATATCCCAAGCAATGGATTGTATTTGTGGAAATGGAGTGCGACCCGGAAACCCATAAATACATGGGCTTTGTTCACTTTGTCACAGCTGACAAAGACGAGGCCTACGAAAAAGCAAATGCAATAGGACGTAGCATGGGTAAAAAAGTAGTGATGGAGGGTTTTAATGATACACCTCAAATTGGAGGCTTATCACTATGGGGTCTGTAATAATTCCTTTCGACTTCAACAGTCTTGGGCGTGTGGATTTTATCGCTGATGTTATGACGAGCGATTACAAATCTTTTGATGGCGTTCGTTTTAAATTGGATTCAGGCTCAGATTTCACAACCATAGACAGCAAAGATTTGCACACCCTCGGTTATTCACGCGAATTTTTAAAGGGCTGTCCTTTCCACCATTTAAGTGCGGCAACAGCTTCCAGTAATATTCGCTTGCAATATATCAAAAATATTTCTATAAAGTTTAGCAACCGTGAAATTCAAAATTGCCGAATTTTCTTTGCTCTTGATTCGCAACTTCGCAGTTTGTTTGGCAGTGACATTTTAAAATACTTTAATTGGAGCGTAAATTACGATAAGAAAGTGCTTCAGTTAGAAAAAACCGAAAATACACCAAATTTATCCGAAGGAGAAGAGCCTTTGCATATCTACACTATCGAAGGCTAATCCCTTACCGAAATTTTGAAATTCTGTAAGAAGTGTGAAATACAAGAAACCGGAGGTTAAGCTTATGGCAGGGCATTCAAAATTTGCGAACATAAAGCATAGGAAAGAAAAGAATGACGCGGCTCGCGGGCGGGTTTTTACGCGGCTTGGGCGTGAGCTTGCGGTGGCGGTAAAACACGGCGGCGGCGGTGACCCTGTATCAAACACGCAACTGCGTGACGCGATTGCAAAGGCGAAAGCGGAAAACATGCCGAATGACACTATTGCGCGAAGCATAAAAAAAGCGGCGGGCGACACCAATTTGGTAAACTACGAGGCTGTAACATACGAAGGATACGGGCCGGGCGGGGTTGCAGTAATTGTAAAAGTTTTAACAGATAACAGGAACAGAGCGGCGGCAAATGTTCGTAATGCATTTACAAAGGGCAACGGAAATTTTGGCACACCCGGGTGCGTTTCGTTTATGTTTAACGAGGCAGGGCAAATTATGGTGGAAACGGAATGCGGTTTAAGCGAGGAAGAACTGATGCTTCTTACCGCAGACGCGGGCGCGGAAGATTTTTTTACGCAGGACGGCGGCTATGAAATTCTGACTTCGCCCGAGGGTTTTTCCGGCTTGCGAGAGGCACTTGAAGCGGCAAAAATACCGATGGTTTCTGCCGAAATAACCATGCTTCCGCAAACATACACCTCTTTAACATCCCCCGAAGACCTGAAACACATGAACAAAATGTTAGACTTGCTTGACGAAGACGACGACGTGCAAAATGTTTATCATAATTGGGAGGTTTAGGATTTTTCAACTCTCCCTAACGATGGAAATATCATCGCAGGCATTAAATTTCGCAAATCTTTTTAGGCACTTTGCCAATTCGGATTGGAATTTTTTCGTGTTTTTTGTGACTTTCTCCAGCCATATGTTTTTAACAAGCAAAGTATTTGCTTTTCTTGCGATGTCTGCACGCCCTGCAAAATTTTCGCCATACAATAGCGGCAAAGTGTACGCGCCGTATTTTCGCTTGTTTTCCGGGGTGTAAATCTCCCATGTGTATGAAAAATTAAATAACTTTTGAATTAATTTTCTGTCCCACAAAAGGCAGTCAAGGGGGGATATAAGCTCCATTCTTGGCTTAAATGCGTTTTTTTCGGGTGCTGCCAAAACCTCTTCTGCCAAGGGCGCGTCAGATGACAGACAGTACATTCCGTCACTTATTCCCTCTGCTTCAATGTACATAATTTCGCCGGTTTTAATCAAATCTTGAAAAATTTCTTTGCGAACAGCGGGCAACAAGCCTTGTATGTTTAACCAGGCAGCAGAATTTTTATTCCATAAAAGCCCCAACGCGCCAACGCGCCTTTTTACGCGAAATTTCAGGTGTTCGTACTCGTCGGGCAAAGGGTCGGGCGCGTTTAAAATTTCCTGCGGAATATGACGCGATGCCAAATCGTAGTATTTTCTTGAACCTTTTTTGCAAAATACCACAAGCTCACCCGCGGAATAAAGCTGTTCGAGTACGGCGCGTGCGGCGTTTGTTTCGCCGCTCCAACTGCCGCTCCAATGTATCGCAGAATTCCAGCGTAACTGCCCTTCCACGGGCAATTCTGCCGAAGAAACCGGGCCGTTATTTTTTATAAAATCCAATGCGTCTTTTTCGAGTGTTGCCAACCCGTCAAAACGTTGCCCGTTTTGCCGCGCTGTCTCGCGAATACGCTCAAAATACGGCCAATGTTCCGTCAAAATAATAGAAAGTTGCTTGTCGGGGTAATCTACAAGCAGTCGGTCTTTGTACAACAGCTCGTCCAAAATGGATTTATCAAACTCACTCACCCGCGAATGAAGCGAAATTTCGGCGTTTTTACCGCAAATATCCACAGGGTCAAATTGCAAACAGCTTGCTTGTTTTACAAACTCCAACACGCCCGGTTTGCCGGAAAATTTATGTTTCCCCAAAAGCCCCTGCTTCAACAATATAAAACGCCGTGCTTGCAGGTTAGTAAAATAATATTTTTGCATAGTTGCACCCCCCATGGGTTAATAGCCTTAATTTGACAATGCCGGTTTTTATGCTGTAAAATATGGAAAATATATTGATTTTGCACAAAGGGACACCGAAACCGTTTTCGTAAGCAGCCCTTTGGCAAAATCCGGAAAAGGAGAATTTTTATGCATTTCAAAAGCAAGAAAAAACGCATGACTGCACTGTTTGTTGCAATGGTAATGGTTGCTTCACTTATGCCCGCTATGGTGGTTTCTGCCTCGCCCGACAATGTTTTACAACTTGTGTTGGGCAACACAACCTACACATTTAACGGGGCAGCAGGCAGTTTGGATGTCGCGCCTTTCAGCGATGACGGAAGAACAATGGTGCCTTTCCGTTTTATAGGTGAATTAATGGGCGCGACTGTTACACATACCGATGCAAACGCCGCCGCCGGAACGCCGCTTACAGCGCATTTTTCACTTGGCGGCACAAATTTAGACTTGCCTATGGGACAAGCAATCTACGTAGATGGTGATAACATGGGTACGCCCGCAATCGTTGACGGTCGCGCCTTGGTACCCGTGCGTTATGTTGCAGTAATGATGGGTGCGGAAGTTGATTGGGACGGCGAAACACAAACCGTAACAATCCGCTTCAGCCTGCCAACAGACACTTTTGCCCCTCCACTTGAAGACGATGACGACCTCCCGCCCGCAGGTGACGACGAAGACAGCACCCCTCCCGGCGACAATGGCGAGGAAGATGACGACGATGAAGAAGACGAAGATGACGATGAAGACGATGAAGACGACACCCCCGCCGCAGTGGCTTCCGGCCATGTACTGCGCCACACTCACGGCACTGTATGGGGACAAATCGTATTAACCCACAATTTCACCGATGACGAATACACAATAACCTTGGCAGTAATGCACGCTTCACCGGCGGCAGAATTCGGAATTGACCCGCCGGATGGTGCGGCTGTGGGCTTCAACTTCCTTGATGAAAACGACGAAACCCTTGAAACCACACGCGCCGACAGCCCCGCAAATACTTGGCAGGTACACAGCTTTACCTTCCCGGGTGCGCAAGCAGTAAGCGGGCTTCAAATTGCCCCCGCATATCCGCGGGTTTCCGGTGCCACGTTCTACATTGACAATGTTGTAATCACAAATTCTGCCGGCGACATTGTTTTCAGCAATGATTTTGAATCAAATGCTAACGGATTCTCTGTTCGCGAATGGTCAGAAGACAGTCAGGCAAGGGTTCCGATGCCGTAAGGGCAGGCAACTTCCGAAAATTCCATCTTGTTCTTCTATGGGGAGTGTTGAAAAATCCCATGAGCTGTACCAACACCGCAAGAAAATCAGCGGCTTCAGGCGGTTTTCTGAGGTGTGGCATATGCGAATGGATGATTTTTCAACACTCCCCTGTTTTATTAAAATGAGGATTTTTACTATTTCCTCTCCGGGGGCAGGTCGCGGCGGCTGCGCTGTGTAAGCTCGTCAGCAATATCATCAGGCGAAATGCCGCATTCGTGCATGAGTACAAGCAGATGATATGTTAAATCAGCAATTTCGTTGATGATTTCTTTGGGACAGCTGTTTTTTGCCGCAATTATTACCTCGGCGGATTCTTCGCCTATTTTTTTGCAAATTTTATCCAAGCCTTTATTGATTAAGTAGTTTGTGTAGGAATTTTCTGCAGGGTTGGCGGCGCGGGCTTGGATAATTGCAAAAAGGTCTACATTTTTAGGAAGCACTTTTTCAAGTCCACCTTTCCTTCGTAAAATGCTTTGCCCACGATTACTGCATAGTATTTTCGGGCTTTCAGCAAGTGGTCTTCCTCCGCAACACCGCCGGAGACAACTACATTTATACCATCAATTTTTTTGTACATATCCCAGTTTGGAGAGGTTAAAGTGCCGTCCCGCGTGATGTCGGTTACAACAAGGTACTTTACGCCATAGGATTTTAAATCTTCAATAAAATCGAGATAGGCTACGCGACTGTCGGTTAACCAGCCGGCTGTGGCCACCGTGCCTGCGCGTACGTCTACGCCCACAACTATTTTTTCCGCACCATGCGTTGCCAGCATCTGCTTTACAAAGTCGGGCTTTGAGACGGCAATCGTTCCCAGAATAACGCGGTTTATGCCTATTTCGTCCAAATACAGCGAAACGGTTTCGGCATTGCGAATTCCGCCGCCCAACTGGATTGGGATTTTGATTGCGGCGCGGATTGCCCGTATCATATCAAGGTTGGCTGTATTACCATCTTTTGCCCCGTCAAGGTCTACTACATGCAGATATTTCGCGCCCATTTCCTCAAAGTTTCGCGCAACTTTTACGGGGTCGGGATTATATACGGTTTTTTTGCCGTAATCACCCTGTATAAGGCGCACCGCCTGTCCGTTTTGCAAGTCAATTGCCGGAATAATTAACATATAAAAAACCTCCTAATTTAAGCCGCTTACGGGGGCGAAGCCCCCTTGCGGCATTTAATCCATTCGGAAGAAAAAAGGAAGACCGTCTTTTTTCTAATTTAAGCCGCTTACGGGGGCGAAGCCCCCTTGCGGCATTTATTGCTACATCTCCCAACGAGAGACATTTATCTGCCCCTTGTTGCGCGAGATATCGGGGTGAAGCATGGCGGCAGTAAGCGAGCCATTGGCTTTCCAGCCGATGATGTGGTGGCGGCCGGCAGCTATTGCAACGATTTCACGCCAGTCAATTGTGGCGGCTTCCACGCCGGAGTCTTCCCAGAAATACGCGAGAAGGCGCACAGTGCCGTTTTCCAAAAGCCCGGCGAAGTAGTCGGGCGCGGCAGAGATTTGACGCACGTTTTTCCAACCCGAGAAGTTTCGGCGCATGTGGTTTTCGCGGCCTACACGGGCTATTGTGCCGTCTTGCAACAGCGCGATTATTCGGCCGGGCGCGCCGTAACCGATGTCTGCAACATTTTCAAGATGTGATACCTGTAAATCGCCGTTTCGATTATTGCCTGCAACAAGAACGCGACCGTCCTTTTTTATGCCGAAGGTGCAATTTTGCCCGGCTACTATGTGAACCACATTTCGCCAATGGGAAATTTTGCATTCGCCATAACGGTTTTGGCCGCAAGCAAGCAAAGAGCCGTCTGCGCGAAGGCCGACTGTGTGCCGCGCCCCGGCTGAAATTTCTGTAATTTGCGTCCAATCTTTTACATTTGTCTGGCCAAAGTCGTTGCGCCCCACGCCAAGAACTGTGCCGTCTGCGCGCAAACCTATTGTGAATTGCAAGCCTGCGGAAACGGCAACCATATCGCGCCAGTCGTAGGTGTTTGTGTGGCATTGGCCTTCGGAGTTGGGGCCGGCAGATTTGGCTTGCCCGTCGCGTGTTACGGCGACAGAGTGATAATCTGCGGAAATTCTTCGTGCAAACCGTCTGTTGATATACGCCTGTTTTGGTTGCCCGCTTTGCGGGGCAAATTTTGGCCGTGATACCGTCATTAGCGGGCGGCGTTCCGGGCCGATGTAGGGGCTTTTTTCATCGCGGCGCACTGCCGATGCGGGGTGTTCCTTCATTATTATGGGCTTTGAAGGGCCGTCTTCGGTTCTGTAAACCGCGCCGTCGTCTGTTATGTTGTAGCCCAGCACAAGGCTGAACACATTCAAAACCCACTCTGCAACGGATTCATCCACTGCAAAGGTTTCCATAAGTTGCGCCGAAAGGCGCGAGCGCACTATGGGATATAATTTTTCTGCGTATTTAAGCTGAAAATATCCGCCTATTTCCAAAAAATTGACAACTTGAATACGCTCCTTACGAAGCGTGGGGGCAAGGTCGTTTAAGATATTTTTTGCCGTGGTAAGATTATAAAAAACCGCGTCGCCATAGGTGTCGCGAATAGCCGTTAGTGCGTCGATTATTTTATCGTCCATTATTCACACGCCCCTACAGGATACCAATTTGATACATAGTCCATTTTCATTGAAGCATTTGCCCAAAGCCAACCTTGGTGGGTGTAGGCTATGCGTAAATTTCCGTCCTTTGTAAGCCCCAGAAGCCGTTTGTAACCGCCGAATATTGCCGAAATATTTGTCCATTTATCTGCCTCGGTGTCGGGGCGAGGTTTGTCGCGCTCGTAGGAAAGCACGCGCACCGTGCCGTCTGTACGCAAAACCGCAAAACTATCGGCAAGGTCTACGATACTTTTTATATCGCGCCACTGCGTAAAATAGTTTTCGGGCATATTGCTTTTGTAAATTCGCCCGTCTTTGCCAAGAATTATACTGCCGCTGTTGTAGGTAGAAATAACCTGCTTTACATCATGGCAGGATAAAAGCCATGCTATTTCCTGTGCAGCATCATCCTCTGTGATGTAACCAACCAACGAAAGCGTACCGTCAGATTTTACACCAATTAATCCCTCTGGATATTTTGCAATGCCAACAATATCTGAAAACGTGGATAAATCCCATTTTGAACGCCCAACAGCCTCAGCCGTGCCATCTGCCAAAACACATACACTGTCGTAACCAAAGGCATACACTGCTTTTACGCCCGTTAAATGCCCTACATCGCATTCGTCAAAGGCGTTCGCGCCCGTGGCAAGCACAATTCCGTCTGCGCGCAAGCCGAGTGTATGCGCCTCTCCTGTTGCCACGGCAACAATATCGTGCCAGCCGGAGGTGTCGCATTGAAAATCCGTATTATCCCCGCCTGAAAAAACCGTTCCGTCAGCCCCAACCGCCGCAACATGTTTTTTTCCGATAGACACCTGCCCGTGAAGATAGCTTGCAGAAACGCGCTGAACCGGTTTGCCTGTTGCCTGTTCGTCGTCCGCAGAAAGCGACAGCAAATTTTCTTCGCCAATCAGCCCCATTGCAACGCCAAATAACCGCACAGCCCAAAGGGCGGCGGTTTTTTCCATGGAAAATGTATCAATCATGCCTTGCACCAATTTTTTTTCTTCAAGAGGATATGCCTCGGCATTACGAAGCGCGGTTGTGCCGTCAAGCTCTACAAAGGAACGCACCAAAATACGCTCCCGCGGTAAATCGGGCGCGAGGTCAAGCAAAATAGCGTTTACGCGATGCATATTCTCAAGCGTCTCGGGATAATCACGCAGAATACGCACGATTATATCAAGCATCGGATTCAAGAAACTATCCCCTTTGTGTTTTCCTTATTATATCGCTTATAATGCATATGGTGCAACCAATCTTCAATGACAGTGAGTGATACAGTGAAAATAAAAGAATCAGATATGTACGAGCCAATACGTAATTTACTTATTTCGCAAGGTTTTATTGTGCGCGGAGAGGTTAAGGGTTGCGATATTGCGGCAGTAAGCGGCGATACTCTGTGGGTGGTTGAGATGAAGCTTTCCGCCAATATCACATTAATTTATCAAGCCATGGAGCGCCAAGGATTATCGGACAGTGTTTTTGTTGCCATTCCGCGCCCGCGAAACACCCGTGAAGGGAATTTTCCGGCATTGCAAAAACTACTGAAAAAATTAAACTTGGGCTTAATCACCGTCGCTATGGACAGCCCGAAAAAACACGCAGAAATAATTTTTTTTCCCAACGAAAGCAGCAGACGAAAAGAAAATAAAAAAACTGCCGCCGTCAAAAGAGAAATCTTTGGGCGCACAGCGGACTCTGTTGGCGGCACAAACAAAGCCAAAATAAATACCGCATACCGCGAACGTTGCGTGCGTATTGCATGTTTATTGGAAGCCAAGGGCCCGCTTAGTGCGAAAACACTTGTGGGTTATGGCTGCGAAAAAGATGCAAATACGATTTTGCGAGCAAATTATTCCGGCTGGTTTCGCAAAGTTGAAAAGGGAATTTACGAATTAACCCAAGCCGGCCGCGATTATCTCTGCCAAAACGAAACCGCTTCCCTTGTTGCGTATTACCGCATGAAGGCATTGGAAGTCTAATGCAGCATCATATTGGCTATGATATCCTCATGGGTATCGCGGCGGCGTATGAGTTTCAGGGTATTATCTTGTTGGATTAGAATTTCGGCGGGGCGCGGGCGGTGGTTGTATTGGCAACTCATGGAATAACCGTACGCGCCTGCATCAAGCACACCCAGAACGTCGCCTTCAACAAGCTGCGGCAATTTACGTTCTTTTGCGATATAGTCTCCCGATTCACATTGATTGCCTACAATATTAATTATTTGTTGGTTTGAAGTATCAATTTTGCCCGTACCCGAGTTTTCGCCATCTGCATTATTGCGGTAGATTTCGATATCATGATAAGCATCGTAAAGGGTTGGGCGGGCAAAAACGGAAAAGCCCATGTCTGTACCTGCATAACGTGATTTCCCGCAATTTTTTAACGAATGAACCGTGCCCAACAATACGCCGCATTCTGCCGCTAGATAACGGCCGGGCTCAATAAAAATATCTACTTCTTTGCCATAATTTTTATTAAACTCTGCGATAAGATTGTCCACGCGCTCCCCGATTAATTGTAAATTGATTGGTTTTTCATAGTTCTGCTTGTTGTATGGCACGGCAAGCCCGCCGCCAAGGTCAATGAATTCAAGGTCGTCAAATTGGTGCGCAAGCTCCAACAACGCCTCAACGCCCTTAATGTACAAATCGCCCCAATTTTGCGAGCCTATATGATGGTTTATTCCAATTAATTTGAGTTCGTATTTCTGAAGAATCTCCCGTACTTCGGGGATATATTCCGGCATTATTCCGAATTTTGTGCCGTCTCCGCCTGTTACAACTTTCTCGTGGTGTCCGCCACCAATGCCGGGGTTAAAACGCAATGCAATGCGCCCGCCGCGGTTGACTTTGCCCAGCTTTTCCAATTGCGAAAGTGAATCAACGCTTACGGTCATTCCCAGATTAACGGCATATTCAAGCTCCTCTGACGAACAGCTGTTTACGACAAACAGCATTTCCTCCGGTTTAAAACCCGCCGCCAATGCGGCAACAGCCTCGCCCGCACTGCTGATATCTGCGCGACAACCCTCTTCCCGCGCAATTTTTTGCAATGTCAAATTTGTATTGGCTTTGACCGCGTAATTTACATAAAATTTCGGATATTTACACAGCGTCACCATCTCGTTGCATCGCTTGCGGAAAATTCGCTCGTTGTATACATACAGCGGGCTTCCGTAGTTTGCCGCCAACTCTCGCGGGTTGTGGCCTTGGTAAAAATCAAAACTTTCCGTAACGTGATTAAAGCTCATGTTGATTCTCCTTTACATTTTCCAAGTCGCGTGCAATTTGCAATTGTAATTCCTCTACGGTTTCAAATTTGCATTCCGGACGAATGAAGCGCAGAAATTCCACTTTTATTTGTTTTCCGTACATATTGTGACATTCATTAAAACTTGGAATGTGCGTTTCTACGGAAATTTGTGCGTCATCTGCGGGCGTCACGGTAGGTCGCAAGCCAACGTTCGTAATGCCGCGCACAGAAACGCCGTTGACGATTACATTTGTTTCGTAAACGCCGTTTTCGGGCAAAAATTTTTCCGGCGGCGGATAAATATTTAAAGTGGGGAAGCCCAGAACCCGACCCAATTGGCGTCCCTTAGTAACTTCCCCCGCAACAAAGAAAGGAAAACCCAGAAGTTGTGCCGCATCCCTAAAATTCCCCGCTTCAAGAAGTTTGCGAATATTAGAGGTATTTATTGCGCCACCAACTAAGTTATTCGTTTGACTTGGTGGCGCAACCCCCTTTCCAAGGGGGGTGGCAAAGTTTTGCGTCGCAAAACTTTGACGGGGGGTTAATATTGCGCCACCAATTAAGTTATTAGGTTGGCTCGCAACCTCTTTTTCGGGGTCTGAAAGCAAGGGAACAGCGTGTACAATTAAACCGCGTTTCCCTTTCAGCGTTTCAACTGTGCCCTCGCGATTATGCCCGAAGCGATAGCCTTCGCCCACAACAATTTCGCGTGCTTTAAAATCCCCGGTAAGTTTGCTGCAAAATTGCGTGGCTTTTCTTGCAGCAAACTTTGAATCAAAACGTAAAATCATTACATGTTCAACGCCAAGTTCTGTTAACAATTCTACGCGCTCTTGTATTGTAAAAATGGGCTTGTAATCCGGGTGGCGCAAATATGTGAACGGATGCGGCCGGAAAATTACAACAACCGAAGCATGTCCTGTTTCTTTTGCGCGATTTATAACTTTTTCAATTAAAGCCCTGTGGCCAAGGTGAATGGCTTCAAATTTCCCAACGGTAATAACGCAACCCTGTTCATATGGACGATTCACAACATTACCTCCGCACGATACGATTCGTTTTTCAAGAAGAATAACCCGATTATGTTTGACGAATTATCGAGAATGAAGATTTTTTTTTCCAGCTCTCCATCCCAATGAATTTGTTGCACCGGCAACGGATTACCGTTTTTCGCACGAGCAAGACCCTCGGGCTTTACTTGTGCGGCGGGATATGGCAACAGTTCGTTAACAGGCAGAATTAAATCTTGAAGCCTGCCCGCTTCCGCCGCGTTTTTGACTTCTGCAAGGGTAAATGAATTTTTTATACAAAATGAGCCGCTGCGCGTTCGCACAAGGTCGCCCATAACCGCGCCGCAACCAAGTGCCTCGCCGATATCCATGCACAAACTGCGAATATATGTGCCTTTTGAGCATGAAACGTCTAAATAAAAACGGCTCGATTCTTCGCGTACGCCAATGGCAAAAATTTTTACCTTCCGTGCGGGGCGTTCTATTGTTTGGCCTTTTCGCGCAAGCTCGTACAATTTTTTTCCACCTATTTTGATTGCGGAATACATAGGTGGAGTTTGCATATAATCGCCGCGATTTTCATAAAGGAATGTTTCGGCAACAATGCGGATTTTTTCAAGGTTTATGCCGCTTCCGTTAATATGTTGTAACACCGTGCCTGTGATATCACCCGTGTCGGTTGTGATGCCCGGCACAATTTCCGCGCTGTATGATTTTTCTTGGGCGGCAAAATAATCTGCAAATTTTGTTGCACGCCCCAAACATACCGGCAAAACACCCGTTGCATTGGGGTCCAATGTCCCCGTGTGGCCGGCCTTTGCGCGTGTTATTTTTCTTACAATTGCCACAACATCATGCGAGGTGTAGTCTTTTTCCTTGCAGATGTTTATTACGCCGCTAATTGAGTTATTTTCCTGCTTCATATGCTTCCACTTCCCGGGTTGTAAGTGCTAATGCGCGCTCCAATACTTCCTGAATTGTGCCTGTAACTGTCGCGCCTGCTGCCAAAACATGCCCGCCGCCGCCAAGTTCTTTTGCAACGCGCCCCATGTTAGGGCCTTGCGAACGCAGACTTACCTTTGCATTCGTTTCAGATTTTTCGTATACAAAAATCGCCGCCAATGCCTTGCGTGTTCCCATTAAATACTCAACAACACCGTCAAGGTCAGACAAATCCGCATCAACGCTTTTTAACATTTCTCGCGTTATAAATGAATAAACTATTTTTTTATTGCGGGTACGCGCACTGTTTCCAAGGGCGATTCCCGCCGCCTTGCCCGCCGCAAAACGATGCCTGTGCATTAACTCATTATAAATTTGTGTAAACGGAATGCCCATGTCCATAAGGCGTGCGGCAGTTTCCATTGTAGAAATTGCCGTTGCGTTGTAACGAAATCCGCCCGTATCGCTTACCAACCCCGCATATACTGCCGCCGCAATTTCATCCGTTGGTTGAGTAAGTTTCTCAATCACGCGAAGCACCATCTCGCTGGTAGATGACGCATCCGGCTCTATGTAATTATACATCGCAAAACCAGGATTGGTTTCGTGATGGTCTATGCAAACAGTCGTTTCTGCGCAATCAAAAAGCGGCCGCGAAATCCCCAGCCTTTCCGGGTCTGCGCAGTCAAGCGCGATAAAAACATCCGGGCGAACCGCAGACAAATCCCCCGAAAATAAAAAACGATTACCCGGAATAATTTTATATTTTTGCGCAAAAGATTCCAGCACAACTTGCACGTTTTTGCCCAACTTCTCAAGTGCGAACGCAAGCGCGAAACATGAACCAATCGCGTCTCCGTCAGGGCCCGTATGCCCCGCAAGAATAAAATTTTCGCGCCTATTTATTAACTCGATTATTTTTTCCATTTTATCACTCAGTCAAATCAGGGGCGCGCAACCTCTGCCGCCACACCCTGATTGAATTTTATCGCTCAAAACTTTAACATTTATGAGCTTTTATGTAAAGGCAACCAAAATGCCTAAATAAAATTGTTTACTTATACAAAGATTTTGTCTATAATCGTAACACTTGAAGGAAAGGTGCGATTTTTTTGCGTGTAATCGCGGGGGTTGCAAGGCGGATTAATTTAACTGCACCCGAAGGGTTAAGCACCCGCCCCACCGCCGACAGGGCCAAAGAGAGTCTTTTTAACATACTGGGAACGAAAGTAAAAAATGCACGGTTTTTGGATATCTTCTGCGGAAGCGGCGCGATAGGTATAGAAGCCCTTAGTCGCGGCGCGAAAGAAGCCGTTTTTGTGGATGCCGAGCAGCCGGCAATAAAAGCCCTGCGTGAAAATTTGGCGAAAACAAAGCTTGAAAGCATGGCAGAAATTCTACAAATGCACGCAGAAAAAGCACTGGAAAAATTGATGGCACAAAAACGTTGCTTTGACGTGATTTTTATGGACCCGCCTTATGATTCGCCACTTTTATCAAAAATATTAAAAGTAATATTGTCTTCAAATTTAACCGCCCCTGATGCCGTAGTCATCGCTGAAACCCGGCGTCAGAACGACTTTTTCCCGCAAGAAACCGTAATTAAAACCGAGGCCCGCATATATGGACTCACAAAATTTATAATTATTCGGAACGAGGGCTGCTAAGTGACTTTGATTTACCCCGGAAGCTTTGACCCTGTTACCGCCGGGCATATCGACATTGCACGCCGCGCCGTTAAATTTGCCGACCGTCTTATAATTGCGGTTTTAAACAATCCGGCAAAGCAAACATTGTTTTCGGCAGAAGAGCGTGTCTCTTTCCTTAAAGAAGCATTCTCTGGCAAGGAGTTTATCCAAAAATCTGTAGAAATTTCATCTTTCTCTGGCCTGCTTGCAGAGTTTGCAAGGCAAAAAAATGCGGACGCTATCCTTCGCGGCTTACGAACCTCCGGCGATTTTGAACACGAACACAAATACGCCGCTTACAACTCTGCACTAACCGCCAACCAAACAGAAACCGTTTTTTTATCATCATCACCCGTTTATTCCTTTGTTTCCAGCACATTAATCCGCGAGGCGGCGGCTCACATATACAAAGATGACCTTGACGATTCATTTATAGCGGGGCTTGTGCCAACTTCGGTGCGTGCCGCTTTGCAAAAAATTTTCAGATATTACGCCACCAACTAAATCATTCGCTTGACTTGGTGGCGTAACCCCCTTCCCAAGGGGGGTGGCAAAATTTTGCAACGCAAAACTTTGCCGGGGGTTAATAATTTACTCGAGAGGTGACACTCATGGACGCGCTGCTTGATTATTTAGACGACATAGAAGAGGTACTGGAGACAAGCAAGAGTCTCCCCTTCACCAATAAAATTTCCGTAGAAAAAGAACGGGTTTTGGATATTCTCAACGAGATTAGGCTTAACTTGCCCGACGATATTCGTTCTGCACAGCGAATCTTAGGCGACCACGACCGCATTGTTGCCGAAGCAGAACGGAAATCCCAAGGCATTCTTGAGGCCGCCGAAAATGAAGCAAAAATTCGTACCAATAACCATGAGATTTTTCGTCGTGCCTCTGACCAAGCATCTGAAACCGTAGAAAATGCAAAAAAAGATGCTCGCGACCTTCGCTTAAACGCCATGGATTACGCTGACTCCATGCTGAAAGACGCCGAAGAGCAAGTCAAGGAGTACATGGGCAACATCGAGCAACAGCATAAAAAAGTTATGGACTACTTTAACCAACTCATAGATGTAATCTACGAAAACCGGCAACAGCTTAGGGGGCGATAATTCGCCCTTTTTTTGCATATTACAAATTTAGCGGAGGTATATATAATGAAGAAATTATTTTTTTTATTTTTTTTGTTAAGTTTTGCAGCTTGCGGGCGCGGCAACTCAGATGAAAACGACAACGATGAAGCCGTGACAGGCGGAAGAACCCGCGCAGAGGCTTTGCGGGTGCATGAAGCATTGGGCGATGTAAGCATAACTGCCGTTGCGGATGAAGGAAATCTTGTGCGTGTGACGATTTTTAACGGTAGTGAGTATTGGCTTACAACGGGTGTCGGTTTTTCTGTGGAATATTACGAAGCCGGGTACTGGTGGTTTATGCCAAGCGACACGGAATTTGTTGATATCGGCATTCCCATTTTGCCGGGGGACACAGAGGAATTTACCAAAAATCCTTATGTGGTTGCGGGGATTTTGCCGCCCGGTATTTACAGAATTCGCAAGGGTGTTTTCAGGGATATTGACGCGCCTGTAACAGGCGATGATATTCATGAACTGACGGCGGAATTTATTGTAACGCCGGGTGGTGACTTTGAGACGGCGGAAACACTTGTGCTTGACAGCCCCACGGGCGAAATTTTTTGGGAAGAAGACGAAGAAGCAGAGCCGCAAGGAACAGTGTTATTTAATATCGGCTTTAACGAGGATTGCCGCGCAGCATATGGCGGGTTTATTTCCGGCGGCGGTCAGGTTTTGGCAGAGTGGGTTGATGATTTTGGGCGAGAAGATAATACTTCTGTTCGCTTAACAAATACAACGGGCAACTACGCCAGCGGTGCGGGAAACTATCTGCGTTTTGATTTGCCCCAAAGTTTGCCCGAAGGGGGACTTTTTGAAATTTCTTGGTGGGTTTATGTTCCGCGGGAAGGTAATGTTGAAAAAACGACTATTCCGGGGGGTGGGCTTAATATCAATTCGTCATTCGGCTCGCCTGCGCACCAGCCCACAAATGATACAGATTTGACGCGGCGCACTACTTTTGGTACTTGGACGCGCACTGTTACAGAGTTTCGGTTAGACCACACCGTAGGCAACGCCAATCATTTGATTTTCCGTTTCCGGGTTAACGAGCCGGAACGCACGCCCACGATTTGGTATGTAGACGATATTTTGATTACGCAGTTGGACATGCGCGAGGCAGTAACGCCCGAGTGGGATTTGACTTTGCCCTCACTTGCCGAGGTTTTTGCGGCGTACTTTTACTTCGGTAATATCATCGAGCCGCCGATTATCCGCGATAATCCCTTCGGCACCATCGAAATGTTTTTGCATCATTACAACTCTGTTACCGCCGAAAATGCCATGAAACCCGATGCTGTTTCCGGCGGTGGCTTGCAGGCAACTCGCCCGGCGTCGCTTAATCTTGCCGGCGCGGAAGCTGTTGTGTCTTTCGCAGAGGAAAATAATTTGCAAATGATTGGCCACACACTTCTTTGGCACGAGCAATCCGCACCTTGGTTTCATACCTGCGCCGAAACCGGCGAACCCCTTTCGCGTGCCGAGGCAATGGAAAACATGCGGTGGTTTATAGAAAATTACGCAGGCCACTTTGAAGGTCGCGTTCATGCTTGGGATGTTACGAACGAGGTTTTCACCGGCGGCGGCGGTGCCAACAATTCCGCTCACGGCCCGGAGGGAAGCCCCGTTTTCCCGGTGGGAGACTGGCGACGCGCATTGCGCAACTATGTCCCGTGGTATCATGCTTTCGCAAACGGCGCGGACTTTGACGCGGGCGAAAGCGGCTCGGACTATGTATATTATGCCTTCGTTTTTACGCGCCGCTACGCACCATCGGCAATTCTGATTTACAACGATTTTAATGAGCATTATTTTCACAAGCGTAATGCCATGGCCAACATGACCGAGGCTTTAAACGAACGCTGGGCGAACGATGCGGTTAATAACCCCGCTTTCGGCAACCCCGCGCACCCCGACTACGGTCGCTTGCTTGTTGAAGCCATCGGAATGCAAGCCCACTACAGCCATAACACAAACTTTCAAGATGTTTACGCCGCGTTGGAGCGTTTCTCACAAACCGGCGCGAGAATTCACATCACCGAGCTTGATTTAAATTTCCCGTCCCAACTGGATGAACCATTTGTACTAACCGACGCGCAACTCCAGCGTCAAGCAGACTTGTTTGCTCAATTGTTCACATGGTATGTAGAATTTGCCGATTACATTGAGCGCGTAACCATTTGGGGGCGCGACGACGGCACAAACTGGCGCGGCCCTGCCGGGGCAACGCTTTTTGATAATGTGTACCGCGCAAAACCCGCGTTCTTTTCAGTTGTAGAAGCGGCAGGTTCAAGCTTCATAAATTAAAATGATTCGTGCAGCAGAGTGCCACTCGAAGTCGAAGTTTAAAGCTTCTAAAATTGCGCGGAACGGCAGCATTGTTCGGTCGTTTATAATTTGCGCGGGAACATCAAGAGTGTAAATTCGACCATTTACAGTAAAATCGCTACTGCCTATGGAAATAATCACCTCGTTGCCAAACCCTGTCAGAATTGCCGAGCTTGTTGCGGCATCCCAGTCTACGTCGTAGCCCAGGGCTTCAAAAACGCCGCGGACGGGAACAAGGGTTCTGCCCTCTACAATCACGGGATTTTGTCCGCCAAAATTAATAAAATCCATGGCCGTAGTTTGTACTGTTGCTACACGAACAGCCCCCGCAGGGGAAGCCACCGGGATAAAATCAAACCTAGCGTTTGCAGCGTTAGCGGTGTTTGTGGGAATTTCGGCTACATCATAAGCAAATGCGCCGTCACCAATATATTCGGGAACAATTTCATCACCCGTAGAAAAAACCAAAACGCCCGGCATTTCATCAGAACGGCTTGGAACAAACCTTTCAAAGCCGGGCGGAGTCACGAGCATAATAAGCAATTCAGTTGCGTCGGCGGGCAAGGGGAAGGAAATTTGCCCGGCGTCGTTTGTAACGCCGCGAACAAGTAAAATGCCGTCGGCAAACGCAAGAATTTCCGCGCCCGCAAGAGAATTTGTGTCTGCGCCAAGCAAGTTCGCATTTATCGAAACTTCGACTTCTGCGGAAGCAAAAACCGGCAATGCCAAAAAAAGCATAAAAATAAATATTGACGCCGTTTTTTTCATTATGAAAGCATCTCCTTAATACGACTTACAGCTTCTTGGGTGTTTTCGTTACTGCCGAAGGAGGAAAGACGGAAAAAACCTTCGCCTTTCGCGCCAAAGCCCGCGCCGGGTGTACCCACAACATTGGCTTCGCCAAGCAATTTGTCAAAAAATTCCCAACTTGAAAGGCCGCCCGGGCATTTAAGCCATACATACGGCGCGTTTTTGCCGCCACAGAACCATATTTTCATTTCGTCCATTGCATCCGCGATGGTGGCGGCGTTTTTCATATAATACTTAATTTTTTCGCGATTTTGCAAAAGCCCGGCAGGTGAAAATGCCGCTTCTGCACCGCGTTGAATGATATACGGAAGTTGATTATATTTTGTGGCTTGTCGCCTGCTCCACATTTTGTGCAAATTCATACCGTCGCGTGTTAATTCTTCGGGAACAATCGTCCAGCCGCAACGAGTACCTGTAAAGCCCGCCATTTTTGAAAGCGAGCCTATTTCTATTGCGCAATTGCGCGCACCTTCAATTTGGAAAATAGAAGTTGGCAGATTTTCGCATACAAACGCCTCGTACGCGCTGTCATACAAGATGAGCGCGTCTTGGGCTGTTGCATAATCCACCCATTTTTTAAGCTGCTGCGCGCTGTAGACTGCGCCCGTTGGGTTGTTGGGCGAACAAATATAAATAATGTCTGACTTTATGCTTTCATCCGGCATGGGTAAAAAATTATTTTCTTCACTCCCGGGCGCGTAAACAATTTTATTTCCCGCCATAACATTTGTGTCTAAATAAACGGGATAAACCGGGTCGGGAATAAGCGCGGTATTGCCCGTGGCAAAAATGTCCAAGATATTGGAAACATCACATTTCGCGCCATCGCTTATAAAAATCTCTTTGGGCAAAAGCCCTGCACCTTTTTTATTGTAATAATTGCAAACTGTTTCGCGCAAAAATGCGTAACCGTATTCATCGCCGTAGCCACGAAAAGTCTCGGCTTTTCCCATCTCTGCCGATGCGTTCTCCATGGCAGAAACAACCGCGGGCGCAAGGGGCAAAGTAACATCCCCAATACCCATGCGGATTATTTTTTTGCCCGGATTAGCCCCCGAATATTCGCGCACCTTTTTTGCTATCGTGGAAAAAAGATAACTTTCCTGTAAATTTTGATAATTTTTATTAACTTTCATGTCTTTCCTCCCGTTTTAAATACACTATCTACAGCCACTCAATCGTGCCGGGCGGCTTGGATGTAATATCGTATACAACGCGGCTGATTTGCGGAACTTCGCTTGTGATGCGCAAAGCAACATGTTCAAGGGTTTTGTAGGGTAAACGGACGGCTTTGCAAGTCATAAAATCGTCTGTTTTTACAGCGCGAAGCGCGAGAACAAAGTCATAAGTACGGTTATCGCCTTTTATTCCAACGGATAATGTATCGGTTAAAACGGCAAAGTACTGGCTTGGGCGGGTGCTGAGTTTGTCTGTTTCTTCGCGGAAAATGGCATCTGCAAGGCGTAGAGTTTCAAGCTTTTCCTTGGTTATTTCGCCAATCACACGCACTGCAAGCCCCGGCCCCGGAAAGGGCTGACGGTTTACAAGCGAAGCAGGCAGTTTTAACCTGCGTCCAATCTCGCGCACTTCGTTTTTAAAAAGCATGGAAAGCGGCTCGATAATTTGGTCGAAATCCAGTTTATCCGGCAAGCCGCCCACATTATGGTGGCTTTTTATTGCCGCGCCGTACACCCCGCCGGATTCCACGATATCGGGGTAAATAGTGCCTTGCGCAAGAAATGGAATATGCCCGAGTTTTTTCGCTTCTTCTTCAAAAACGCGAATGAATTCTTCGCCGATTATTTTTCGCTTTTTTTCCGGCTCAACAACGCCCTGCACTTTTTCAAGAAAACGTTCGGCGGCATTAACACGGATAAAATTCAAGTCCATTGCAGAGAAAACCTCTTCAATCCAATCTCCTTCATTAAGACGCATAAAACCATGGTCTACAAAAATACAAGTAAGCTTTTGGGGAATAGCCTTTGCCAATAAAGCCGCACAAACAGTCGAATCTACCCCGCCCGAAAGCGCGAGCAAAACCCGCTTATCGCCAACAGTTTGCCTTATCATTTTTACCTGTGCAGTAATATAATCCTTTAATTTGTACTTACCTTCCGCGCCGCAAACTGCATACAAAAAGTTATGCATAAAAGCTTTTCCGTTTTCCGTATGCACGGATTCCGGGTGAAACTGTACGCCGTAAAGTTTTGCTTCAACATTTTCGCATGCGGCAATGCAACTCTCTGTTTTCGCAATTTTACGAAAACCTTTTGGCAAAGTTTTTACAGCATCTCGGTGGCTCATAAATGCCGGGAAATTTTCTTGCACACCGCTAAACAAATCCGATTGCGAAACCACTTCAACTTCCACTTTGCCGTATTCGCCCGCGATGCTTGCATTCACCTCGCCACCTAACATGTGGCACATCATCTGCATACCATAACAAATTCCCAAAACAGGGATGCCAAGCTCAAAAATACGAGGGTCGCATTTTGGTGCGTCTGCGGTATATGCACTCTTTGGCCCGCCCGTTAAAATGATGGCAATAGGCTCTGTTTTACGAATTACTTCCAGCGAAACATCTCCCCTCATAATTTCGGAAAAAACATTTAAGCCGCGTATCATTCGGGCAATAAGTTCTTTATACTGCCCGCCAAAATCCAGAACCAACACCACTTCTTTCTTTTTTTTCGCAAGGTTCATATTAAAAAGTCCCCCTTCGTATGTTTTTAACTTATTAAAATCTCACCCTCAAATACACGTTCGCAACTGCCCGTCATATATACAGTGTCATCGGTGTATTTAATTGTAAGAACACCGCCCTTCACCTGCACCTGAATATCGGTGTCTTTGTCGCAATAACCCATTAAAACAGCAGCAACCGCCACTGCGCACGCGCCGGTGCCGCAAGCCATTGTTTCGCCGCTTCCGCGTTCCCACACGCGCATTCTTATGTTGTTTCTTGAAACAATTTGCGCAACTTCAAGGTTTACTTTTTGGGGGAATATTTTTGCGGTTTCCATCAGCGGCCCTATAAGCGGCAAATCAAAATGGTCTATATCATCATGGAAAATAACCGCGTGCGGGTTGCCCATGCTAACGCATGTAATCTCAAATTTTTGCCCGTCTACGGTGACGCGCCGCCCGATAATGCTTTCGCCCACAAGGTCAACGGGAATGTCTTCAGGCTTCAAATTTGCCGCGCCCATGTCTACGCGCACAGAGTTTACAACGCCGTCAATGGCGGCAATTTCCAGCATTTTTACACCGCTTAATGTCTCAATTTCCATATGCGGCTTAACCGCTTTGCCACTCTCATACATGAATTTTCCTACACAACGAATCGCATTGCCGCACATGCCGCTTTCACTGCCGTCGGCATTAAACATGCGCATCTTCGCGTCGGCTTTGCCTGACTGCTCAATAAGAACAACCCCGTCACTGCCTATACCCTTGTGCCTGTCAGAAAATCGCCGTGCCAATGCTCCAATATCCACACCCGAGAAATCCCGCTCAAAGCCGTCAAAATATACATAATCATTGCCGCACCCATGCATTTTTATAAATTTAAAAATGCCAAGATTCCCTTTGGCCTCTTGACACATTTTCGGAGTATTATCCATGCTGTCCCGTCCCTTCGTTTACCCGCTTCTATAGCATCGCAGATGTGAGTCGCCGTATCGCCGTGCGCAAGCACCTTTCTTCTTAATATATCATACCATGCGTGAATTCGCAAAATTAAAACCCCATGCAACCGCACGACAAGCAAGCCTCTCTAACTTTCTCGCATACTCGACAGGCTGAATGGCAGTCGCTTATATCGGTAGTTATGCCCAACGATTCGGCATAAAGTAAAAGCCCGGATACCCCACCATCAAGAACTGCTTTTATCGCAGGGATTTTATGAGGGTCATAACTATCAATAATATCCAAAATATTGGTATTGTATATGTTTCCAATTTTTGAACACGCAATAACATCACCATTTGGGTTTATGCTGATGCAGTCTATACTATCGGGGCGAGAGGAATATGGCGCAGAACCACATGGCGCAGATAAATCAGCTTTTCCCATAGGCGGGTAAAATTCTGAAAGGTATTTCTGTGCATTTCCAAAGGGCTCAATGTTGTTCCCATTTGTAACAGAGATTCCTTTGTCAGAAAATATTCTCAAAAGTCGCTTTGTTTCCGCATTGTAATCATTTTCATATTCTTCATTCACTACCCATGCAGGGTGGACTTCCAACTGTGGAATTTTATGCCTGAGAAGTGCTTCCGCAAATTTCAGGGCAATGTCAATCGGAACAAATTCTTGATGAAATGCGTCAACGGACAACATTATATAGTTCGCACCCGAAGCACAGATATTTTTCGCCACATCGTCAATTTTGCTTTCGTCTTTCGAGAAAAATCCGTTTGTGATAATTGAACGAGCATCTATACCGGCATCACGAGCAGCGGCATGAATTTTACATACTGTATCGGCAAACAATAGCGGCTCTCCGCCAAAAGTCATTAAGGATGTAATTTCAAATCTTTCCGCAAGTTGCTTAACAACGGAAACCGCTAAATCAGCATCAATTCCTCCCCCCTTGTCGGGAAGTTCGCCCCATGAACAATGCTTGCACTTCCCACTACAAGCGTTGGTAACGACAAATTCAATTCGATTGAGGTTGATGTAATTG
>JGI24703J35330_11748759_pt1 | contig 32302 bp, 25 predicted proteins | sample TergutNt197P1_FD_35330 | JGI IMG/M metagenome (IMG submission 35330)
TGATGTGCATTATAATCGGCTTTCATTATTGGATGCATTCATATTTTGGAGGAAGAGGTGCGGCAGGAACATTACTTGCATTAGGATTCTTAATTTTATTTATTCAAGTGATAAGGGGACTGCGCTACCTTAACAACTATGATCCAGATGCTGAGGAAAAGAAGTCTGAAAATAAGGAAGAAGATCAAAAATGAGGTGTAATGTATGCTGAATGGAGTTCCTATTATGAAAAAGTTTTACATAATTTGCCTTTTGGCGTTAACAATCATCATTTTACCTGCTTGCAGAATTACACCGCCAGATAGGTTCTCCCATCCCACCCCAACACTATTTCTTGAAATAACTGCAGACAATACGCTACCAGAGGTCTCAAGATTTCATGTTTCAAGCACAATCATTAGCTCGACTCCTTATCTCGGAGGTCGTTATGAATTCGTAAATGTTGAATTAGGAGAAATTGATTTTTTAATTCCTGTGACACCTGCTACTTTAGCAGTTGGAGGTGCAACCGAATTTCGCATTTACCAAATATTGCAAGAAATGATTTTAACTGATGATACAAATCGCTTTTCAGAACATGAGTGGATAAGTGATGAAGGGTGGATCATCGATGAAGGTGTATTCTACCTTACTATTACTGCGACTTACGAATCGCAAATGGTGGTGGTTGATCAAACGATTTATCGTTATGAAAATGGTGTCAAAACCGAAGTTGATGAGGTTAGATTTATCAATCATTACGAAGGTTTTGATGATTAGGTGCTGTTTGATTGAACGAAGTTTTATATGAAGTTTTATATACAATAGGTATTTAAAATGTAAGATGGTTGTATAGTTTTGTCGCATAGGGAGATACTATCTGTGGTTGGCTAGTCGATCACGTCCGACTGGTCGATCGAATTTATTTTGAAAGTGAGCGATTATAATGTCGTGTAACAAATGTAGTAACCATCCTCAAAAAACATCAACCAATAATCAATGGTCAGGTGCAGCTACCACAGGTAATTTGACGGATCATAAAGAGAAAACAGAATTCAGTAATGAATGGATTTCAACCAACAAAACGGTTGATGCTGCGGATCTTGAACGCGCAGAGGGATTGGATTTATTAGAATATTAATTTTTTGAAAAAGCCTTGGATGCGAAAAATTCCATTAAAGGTTTTTTTTGCTGTTTCTCACGTGACCATGGTCACGTGAGAATAGTTAGTCTGGTTTTTTTTGTGAAAAAATGTTATAATCGAAAAAGATAAATCCACCAAAACCTTTTGAGTTAATTAATGCTTCTCTTCTGAGTTGTTTAGGGATAAGGATGGATTTGGAAAAGCGTAGTGGATTGGTAAAGAAACGCTTCGAAATCTTGCAAAATGAGGTGTTAATATGGGTAAAAATGCGATTTTTCAGATAACTGAGAATCCTTGGGTCGAGATGCTTGAGTTTGAAAAAGGCTTTAATATGGAAGAGCAACATTATCATGATTTGTATGAAATCTACCTTTTAGTGGAAGGTGAGCGGTATGTCTTTTTGAATAATGAGGCTTATAGTTTGCAAAAAGGTGATATGTTTATTGCTGAGCCGTTTATTCTACACTCAACGCGCAACCTTGAACCGAAGTATTTAAAGCGATATTTGATCAATATTTCGCAAGATGCGTTATTAACCGTTTTGACGCAAGAAGAAATCAAGGAATTGTTCAGAAATTTCTCAACTTGTATCTTGCGTTTAGATGAGGAACAATCTGCACAAATGTACGACCTTTTTGAAAAAGTAGCTGCTTATTCGATGCGGTCGGACAAAAGAGGAGTTAAACTTTTTCATGTGTCGATTTTGTGCTTGCTTGATTATTTGGATGAGCTGTTGGACTTAAAAAAAGACGAGAAAATCTCACTTCAAAATACGACGCTTCAAAGAAATGAGATTCTCGATGTCATAAGTTATGTTAATGATCATTATAATGAAAATATAACACTTGATTTCATCGCCGCTTATGCTCATATGAGTAAGTCCAATTTTTGTCATGTTTTCCGCAAAAAAACAGGAGAAACCTTTGTTCAGTACTTAAATAAATGCCGACTTTCAAAGGCGCATCAGATGCTAGTTGAAACTCAGTATTCTTTAAATGAGATTGCAGGTAATACAGGATTCACCTCAACTGCCCATATGACCCGAATATTCCGACAAGTACACGGAAAATCACCGTCGGAGTTTAGAAGACAGATCAGGAATATATGATCGTTTTTATGCTATAAGTCGACATAAAAGTTGAGATACTACATATGTTCTGATTGGTTTGAGAGAGAATTCATTTGTTTATAATGGCGTGATTAGGAATATTTGATCGGTTTATGGTCCAACATGATAATTTTTTTGTGGTTTTTGAGTTAGTTTTATGATATAATTAAACAGGTGAGGAGGAAAGCGGTTTTTTCGAAAAATGATCATTTATCTTACTCGCCAACAAAGGACAATAAAAATACAAATTTGGTCCTTATCAAGCGGCGCACAAAAGTGTTATAATAAGTGTTATCATGTGATTGTTAGCGTTAGCAAAAAATGCGAATATGCATGCTAAATTTATACGCTAAGGATCGTTGTGTAAAATTCAAGGAGGAATAAAAAATGAACAAATTAAAAATAGGTAAAGGTTTACTAGCATTGCTGTCAATTTTAGTTTTTGGACTAGTTTTGGTAGCGTGTGGTGACGATAATGGAGGTACAGCTGATACGCCAACTGAGGCTGCAACTGCTGCGCCAGCGACTACTGCTCCAGCAACTGAGCCAGCTGTTGCCGGTGAAGATCCAGTTGAAATCACAATTGGATGGTGGGGTGGAGAGGTTCGCCATAACTTAACAATTGAGGTTATCAACTTATTTATGGAAAGATATCCTCACATTACGGTTAATTATGAATTTGCAAGTTGGGATGATTACTGGACAATGCTAAATACAGCAGCTGTTGGTGGTAATTTACCTGATGTTATCCAAATGGATATGGGCCGTATTAGAGAATTTACTGGTAATAACTTAATTATCGGATTAAATGATTTAATCGACCAAGGTCATATTGATATGAGTGAAATTGACATGGATGCTTATCAAGGATTGCTAAAACTTGATGGTCAATATATGGGTATTTCATTAGGAGCAAATGGATTTGCGATGGCTTATAACACTGAATTAGCAGCAGAGCTAGGTTTTGAATTCACTCCAGAGTTAACTTGGGATGCGTTTGGTGATTTCTTAAGAGAAACAAGAGCGGCACGTGATGATTTCTACGGATGGATGATGGGTGCTGAAGGCGAAATCATGAGTATGTTTGCACGTGATCATGGTTATAACTTCTTCGATGATGATGGTTTAGGTGCTCCAGATGAAGTATTCTTAGCATTCTTTGAGCTACTAGATTCGTTTAACCGTGATGAAATTATTTTGACACTTGAGCGTCAGGATGCAATGGGCGAAGGTGAAAATGCATTACATCACGAGATTGCTATTTCACAAATGATTGCAAGTAATCAGGTTGTTGGGATTCAAAATGATGTAGAAGCAGATTTAGGCTTAGCTTTACTACCACGTATTGGTGCTGAAAACGGCGGGGTAAATGGTGAGTGGATTCGTTCAAGTATGCAGTGGTCAATTTCAACTCATTCAACTGAGCAAGAAGCAGCTGCTAAATTTATCAACTTCTTTATTCATGATTTAGAAGCAAATGAAATTTTAAGAGCTGAGCGTGGTGCACCAATTTCTGATGCAGTACGTGATCATATTGCTCCACTTGTAGATCCTGTTGTTGTAAGAACATTTGATATTTTGCCTATCATTGCTCAATACCAAAGCCGTCCAGGAACATTACCACCACCACAACATATTGAGGTAGGAAGTGGATTTGCTCGTGCTGTTGAACAGATTAGACATGGAGAGGCTACACCTGAGGAAGCACTTGAGTATTTCTTAGATCATGCTGAAAGAGTATTCTCTTGGTAAGTAATAAAAAATATTAATCATGATATAACGGTGCACTGGAATTAAAAAATTTTAGTGCACCATTCCATTAAAGGAGGAATTTAAATGGCAACGGCAATACAGCCGCAAAAAGAGTCAAATGGAATGAGTGACCAAGAGATTCTTTCGCGCAAAAGTAAAAGCAAGCGTATATTAAAAGAAAGTTTAATAGGTTATACTATGATAGCCCCTTGGCTTTTAGGCTTCTTCTTGCTTACAGTAGGAGGAATGGGATATTCGTTTTATCTTTCGTTTACCAATTACAATATTTTAGCACCACCAGAATGGGCTGGCATTAGTAATTACGTCAGGTTATTTACGAATGATCCTCGGTTTGTTAATTCATTACAAAGAACCTTTCTTTTTGCTTTTACCTCAGTACCTTTGCGTTTAATGGTCGCTTTAGGTGTAGCGCTTCTTTTCAAGAAAAGAAGGCCAGGTTCAGCATTTTTTACAACGGTATACTATATTCCTTCCATTATTGGTGGAAGCGTAGCGGTTGCGGTAGTTTGGCGTCAGATATTTAGTTATTCTGGCGTATTCAATGCTTTTCTAGAAGTCCTCGGAATTACCCCACGCCCGTGGTTGGTGCAACCGTCTACTGCAATTTGGTTTTTAATTTTACTAGGTTTATGGCAGTTTGGTTCAGCAATGATTATCTTTTTAGCAGGTTTGCGTCAGATTCCTTCTGAATTGTATGAAGCAGCAAGTATTGACGGTGCTAGTGCATTTTTACAGTTTCTTAAAGTTACATTGCCGTTGCTAACACCAGTTATTTTCTTTAACCTGGTTATGTCCTTAATTGGTGCTTTCCAAGTGTTTGCGTCTGCATTCCTCATTACAGGAGGAGGGCCACTTGACTCGACAAATTTCTACGCTGTATATTTATTTAGGAATGCGTTCCAATATGGTCGTATGGGCTATGCCGCTGCGATGGGTTGGGTTTTACTTGTTATTATTGTATTTTTCACAGCGCTAATTTTTTCAAGTCAAAAACGTTGGGTTCATTATTCAGGAGAGTAGGTGTAAAAGATGAAAAGTATGAAAAGACAAAAACAAATATCAAATTTCCTTTTTTACACACTTGTCTCTGCTTTTGGATTTTTGATGCTCTATCCGATTATTTGGATGGCTGCGAGTTCTATCCAGCCACAAATTCAAATTTTCAACTATCCACTTGAATTGTGGCCGCGAGAGTTTATGTGGCAAAACTATCCAGACGGTTGGGCAGGCTTTGGTGGACATGACTTTACTAGATTTACAAGAAACACATTGTTGATTGTAGTATTCGCAGTTGTCGGGACAGTTTCTTCTGCTAGCTTGGTTGCATTTAGTTTTGCACGGGTTAATTTTAAGTTTAAAAAAGTATTCTTTGCATTATTGATGGGCTCAGTGATGCTACCTGGTCAATTATTGATGATCCCAATTTTTATCATTTTCAATAATATAGGCTGGGTGGGTACATTTTTACCACTTATTGTGCCACCGTTTCTAGGTGGAGGAGCCTTTAATATCTTCTTGTTAATCCAATTCATTCGTGGGATTCCAAAAGAACTTGATGAAGCGGCTGTTATTGATGGTTGTTCAACCTTGGGTGTTTATTTTCGAATTATCTTACCATTAATGAAGCCTGCACTTGTAACTATTGCGATTTTCACAATCTTAGGTGCATGGGATGACTTTATGGGACCATTGATTTATTTGAGGGCACCACAATACAACACTATCGCACTTGCGTTAAGAAACTTTATGGATGTAACAGATGGAACTAGCTGGGGTCCACTTCTTGCAATGTCAACTTACTCAATTATTCCACAGCTGATTATCTTTGCATTTTTCCAAAAGAGTATTATCGAAGGTATCGCAACAACAGGTATCAAATAAATTAGAATTAACTATGAGGCTGTATCAAAGTCATTTGATACTGCCTTTTCAAAGCAGGGAGATGGCTATTATGATGATGAATGATCCAACAGAGGGGCTGATTTATAAAATATTAGATTGGATTTCTACTGTCACCATTCTAAATTTTTTCTGGATACTCCTAACACTTTTAGGTGGAATTATATTCGGTTGGGCACCGGCGACAGTTGCGGTGATGGCTGTTTGGCGTTTGAGAATGCGAGGACATCAAGATGCGCCAGTTGTTAAGACGTTGTGGAAAGAATATCGGGCGAATTTTCTACCGGCAAATGGTGTTGGAATTGTAGTTGTATTAGCAGGTGCATCACTAATTTTTTACAGCTTTACGCTCTCCCAATGGGAAGGGATTTTTATGGCTATTTTTTGGATGCTCTTCGTGTTTATTACGGTCATTTATCTTATTGTGTTAACGTTTATTTTCCCAGTTTACATTCACTACAAAATTGGTTTTCGAGAATACTTTAAATACGCCTTTGCCATCGGAATCTCCCATCTGCATTACGTTATCATGATTGTCTCAGCGACTGTTGTTATCTTTTGGGCATCTGGTTTTTTCCCTGCGATTTACGTGCTGTTCACATTTAGCTTGATTTTCATGTTTATCACGCGTTTATCGCTGATAGTTTTTGATAAAATCGAAGATCGGCAAAGAGATGGAGCAAATGAAGAACATATAAAAACCGCTAAAAATAAACAACGAAGTAATAGATTGGAGCGAAAAAAATGCAAGTAAAATATACAGTTTTACAGCCTGAATTTGTAAAAAACCCACCGCTAAATAATGGTGAGGCTTTTTCACAGGCTTGGTTCAAAAAAGTTGTGGTTAATAGTATTTCAAGTGTTGATGAACTTGATTTACCAAAAATGTTGACCCTTGTTGATGAAGAAGGAGTGAAGCAGGATGCACTAGTGACGTGGACTGTGACCGAATTCCCGTGGGGAAGTGAATTGACCGATTATGATCCATCGGTACCAGGCGTGTTTACGTTTACTGGTCAATTGGAAGATGTTGCGTTAGAACCTAAAATCTTTGTTAGAAATCAACCGACTCCAACAAAGCGCCCACGTGTGATGGAAAAACTAAACCGTGGTGTTGTGGCAATTCCTGTTGCAAGCGGGGCGGGTATATTGGTTAAATGGCGCATTTTGGCTACTGAATATGAGCAAAATTTAACTTTCAACGTCTACCGAAATGAAGAAAAAATTAATTCAGAGGGCATTGAAATTGGAAATTTTATTGACGAAGCGGGTAAGCCAGGTGACTCTTACCAAGTTGAAGTGGTTGAGACAGAAGAAATTAGTGAGAAGGTTGGGGCTTGGGAGCATAATTACTTAGATATTCAACTTCAAAGACCTGCCTCAAGAGCTAATCCTGCACGAGCGTTTGGGGCGCCTGATGATACGCCAGATATTACTTATACAGCCAATGATATGTCGGTTGCAGATGTTAACGGGGATGGGCAATATGAGCTATTGGTAAAATGGATGCCTTCACAGCAACAAGACCCAGGACATGAGGCTCGTCATACAGGGGAGACGATTTTCGACCTTTATACTTTGGATGGTAAGTTGTTGTGGCGTATAAATTTAGGAATTAACATTACGTCCAGCGCTCATCATAGTTCCTTTAACTTTATGGATTTGAATGAGGATGGCGTTGCTGAATTTGCGATTAAAACCGCGGACGGCACGCGTGTGTATCAGCCGAAAGCAGATGGTACGATTTGTGATTTAACTGATGTGCCGGTGGCTGTGATTGGGGATGTTGATGCGGTTTGGGCAGGTCAGGTCACGAATCCTAAAACAGGCAAGTTTAATGATACTACAAAGGGGCGTTTGTCGATTGGACCTGAGTATTTGACTGTTTTTGATGGCCTAACAGGTCTGCCGATTGACACAGTTGATTATTTTGCGCCTTATGACATTATTGATGATTGGGGCGATGTGGATGGGAATCGAAATATCGAAAATAATCGTAGCGATAGGTTTATGGCTGCTGTTGCTTATTTGCCTAAAAAAGGTAACCCTGAGCACCCTTATCCGAGTGTGATTGAAGTGCGCGGTCATTATGGACCTCATTTTGCTGCTGCTTATCAGCTTATTGATAACAAGCTTCATCTGATTTGGGAATTCCGTTTAAGAGAATGGGCGAAGGAAGGCTATTTTGGTAACCATAATATCTCGATCGCTGATGTTGATAAAGACGGGTTTGACGAAATCATTTTTGGTAGCATGGTGCTAAAAGGCGATGGTATTCCTTTATGGATCACTGATGGAAGTCGCGGTACTTTAGAAGGTTGCCACGGTGATGCCATGCATGTTTCCCAGATGGATCCTAATGCAGATGATCTTTATGTGATGACCCCGCTAGAAAGGTCAGCGCCAAATGTGAAGGTTTATAATGCAGCGACTGGTGAAACTATTTGGGAATATTCTTTGCCGTTACCTGACGTTGGGCGTGGTATTGCAGCTAATATTACACCTGATGCAGGATTTGAAGTGTGGGCAGGGGAGCCACCGGTGCCAGGGGCGGAACCGGGAACGCCGATTTTTAACTTGGCAAGTGGCAAGCTAGTTGAAGGGACACCGCCAGGTATTAATTTTAGAATTTATTGGGATGGCGATTTGTTGTCTGAGTTGTTGAATGGGCTTTTGGATGAGCCGCTAAATATTACTAAATTCAATTGTAAGACTGGTGAGTTAGAGCTAATTCAGGACTTTATTGGTACACAAAGTAATAACTGGACAAAAGCAAACCCTGGTGTGCAGGCTGATATTTTTGGCGACTGGCGTGAAGAGGTTGTTGTCAGATGTGAGGATGAGAGTATTGTTAGGATATATACCTCGAATATCCCGACTGAATTAGGGATTTATACATTGATGCATGATCCAGCTTATCGCCTGCAGGTTAATGCGCAAAATGCTACTTATAACCAACCACCGCATCTGAGCTTTTATTTAGGTGAAGACAAACGTGCAAAGGTTGAGAATAGGCAATTACCAGTTCCAAAGATTATTTTTGCACAGAATATATAAAAAAAGATGGTGGCGATTTAGGTTCAGTTAGCCTTATCGCCACTTTCGCTTTTTGATTGAAAGAGAATTTTATGAAAGTAGGAGTTAATATGAAAAGACCGATAGATTATGCAATTAAATCATGCGAGACAATGATGAGAAAATTTGAAGCTGCAAAATTACCACCTGAGGGGCGTTTCCATTATCACCAAGGTGTCTTTTTGTCCGGTGTTCACAAAACTTATGAACTTTGCCAAGATGAGCGCTATTTTCAGTATATTAAAGACTGGCTTGATAGTTTAATTACAGCTGATGGAGAAGTGTTAGGAATTGATGGTTTGCAAATGGATGATATTCAGCCAGGGATTTTGTTGTATCCAATGATTAAGCGTTATGACGATCCGCGCTATGAAAAAGCTTTAAAATTCCTCGTTGGTATGTTTGATGATTACCCGCGAAATGTTACTGGTGGATTGTGGCATAAAGAGTGGCATCCAAATCAAATGTGGCTAGATGGCTTATATATGGGTGGCCCAATCTTAGCTGAGTATGGTCAAAAATATAATAGTCCTGAAACAATTGACTTTGTTGTCGAGCAGGTTGAATTGATGCGAAAATATACGCGCGATGAGGAAAGTGGGCTTTGGTATCATGCATGGGATGAGTCGCGAAAAGAAGGCTGGTCAAGACCTGATTGTGGACGTTCTTCGGAATTTTGGGGACGTTCAATCGGCTGGGTTCCAGTTGCGATTTTGGAGGATATGGATTTTATTGACAAGGATAATCCTGGTTATGAAACATTAAGCCGAATTGTGGTTGATTTAATTAAGAGTATCTGTAAATACCAATCTGCTGAAGGTCGTTGGTATCAAGTGGTTGATAAAGGAAATCAAGAAGGAAATTGGCTTGAAACATCTTGCTCTTGTTTATTTGTCGCAGCGATTTGCAAGGCGGTTCGCATAGGAATTTTAGACCAAAGCTATCTCGAACAAGCCCGACTTGGTTTTGAAGGTGTGGTCAATTCTTTAATTATGGACGGGGATGATCTTGTAGTTAATAATGTGTGCGTTGGGACAGGTGTTGGTGATTATCAATTTTATTGTGATCGACCAACTTGCGAGAACGATCTTCACGGCGTTGGTGCATTTTTGATTATGTGTGCTGAGTCAGAGCAGGTGTTGTAAGTCTTCCGATTTCTGAGCCAGAGCTTTTCTCTCCCAAATGTCCCGTTCGGGAGCTGAAAATCCAAAAAACGGACCCTACAGTAGAATTTCCCCTTCCTAACTTTAACACTATTGCTTTGGAACTTTGAAAAATGGGAAAACTTTAAAGCCAGAAATGTTGTATCGGAAGAGAAAAAGTGGTATCATTGAATTAACTTTAGACTGATTGAACGCTAGAAAATTATGGAAACAGGTGATTATATGAAAAGACCGATCGATTACGCAATTAAATCTTGCGAGACAATGATTAAAACATTTGAAGCAGCAAAACTACCACCCGAAGGTCGTTTTTACTATCATCAAGGCGTATTCTTATCAGGAGTTTATAAAACATTCGAGATTTGCCAAGATGATCGTTATTTAGACTACATTAAAGACTGGCTCGACAGTGTAATCACGTCTGATGGTGAAATAATTGGTATTGATAATGTTGAAATGGATAAGATTCAACCAGGGATATTACTTTTTCCAATGATTGAGCGCTATGATGATCCGCGTTATGAAAAAGCCTTGAAATATCTCATTAGCTTGATTGATGATTATCCACGTACAGCTGAGGGGGGCTTTTGGCACACAGATCGAAATCCATGTCAGATGTGGCTAGATGGTTTATATATGGGTGGTCCGATTTTAGCTGAGTATAGTAAAAAATATGATGAACCTGAATTAATGGATCTGGTTGTGAACCAGGTTGAACTAATGAGAAAAAACAATCGGGATTCCAAAACGGGCCTTTGGTATCATGCCTGGGATGAAACGAGAACCCAGTCGTGGGCTCGCAAAGAATGTGGGCGCTCCTCAGAATTTTGGGGTCGATCAATTGGCTGGATGCCTGTTGCCATTTTGGATGATTTAGATTTTATCAATAAAGATCATTCTGGTTATGGGATATTGCGTGAAATCGTGGTTGATTTGATAAAAAGTATTTGTAAATACCAATCAGCCGATGGACGCTGGTATCAAGTACTTGATAAAGGTGGTGTAGCTGGGAATTGGCTTGAAACTTCTTGTTCTTGTTTATTTGTTGCAGCGATTTGTAAGGCGGTTCGCGTAGGAATTTTAGACCAAAGTTACCTTGAACAAGCGCGTCTTGGTTTTGAGGGTGTGATCAATTCTTTAATTTTTGAAGGCGAGGATATCATTATTAATAATGTGTGCGTTGGAACATGGGTTGGTGATTATCAATTTTATTGTGAACGACCAACTTGCGAGAACGATTTACATGGTGTTGGTGCATTTTTACTAATGTGTGCTGAGGCGGAACATGTATTGTAATAATCATTAGGTTGGTATGTGCTGTAAAATTTATGAAGGAGAGCGATGGCGGATGAACACATTTAAACGTGCAATTAAAAGTATCATTAGAAAACCTGTTAAAATGCTGATACTTCTAGTCATGGTTGTAATTCTCGGGTCAGTCATGGCTGGTGCGATAACAATTAGGAATGCCATTGATAATACAGTGGTTAATCTCAGGAGAAATTTACCACCCTTAGTTGTTGTTGAACCAGATTTTGATTATATCTATGAATGGATAACTAATCCAGACGGAAGTGGTTGGCTAGAAGTCAAAGATGTTGATCCTGAGCGAATTAACATTACAACAGAGCATCTTTATGCTTTAGCAGAACTTCCATATGTGTACGAGCTTTACATATCGTCTCGGACAGTTTTTCAAAACACTGATCTTGTGCAACAAACATTTAGTGCAGGTGGAATGGTGTGGGGAGGAGCAGATTGGGAATATACCGCTTATGGCTCATCAACTCCAAATATTTTATATTTCAGAGAAGGGGTGCTTGAAATTGTTTCAGGGCGACTTCCGACAACAGAAGAATTGCGGGGTGAAAAAGATATAACCCCAATTGTAGTTCCTTTTACTGTTGCACAACTTAATGAACTTCATGTAGGGTCGACGTTAGATATGTATCAAATCATTGGTGGTTGTCTACCACAAGGTAACTATTGTACGATTGGCTTCGAATCTTTTACTGAAGAATATGCCTTTGTAAGGAAGGCTTATGAGTTCGAAATTGTTGGTATCTTTGATTGGGTCCATCGTGAGACGCCTTCGCAAAATGCGGAAGCAGATCTTAGCTTACAAAGGACATTATTACAAACGATGTTTATCCCGACTCACATGGTTGAAGAAATGGCACAGTTTCGTGGAGAGCAACAGATTTTGCATGCGATAGAAATGGGATGGTATGAATTTGCGCAAGAAGGTGAGTTTTTCAGTTTGTGGACTCCAAGTATCTTTGTTTTAAACGACCCGATGTATTTGGATAATTTTAGAGTAGCTGCAAGTGAAATATTACCGGATTTAGTCGTAGTTAGCGATTTATCAAATACCTTTGCTAGTGTGTCAACATCGATGGAATCACTGCAAAATCTAGCTATCCAAATTTTAATATTCTCATTATTTGCCACCGTGCTGATATTAGGACTAATCATTTTGCTATTTTTATATGATCGCCGACATGAAATCGGGATTTACTTAGCGCTAGGTGAAAAAAGATTAAAAGTTGTTTTTCAAATCGTAAGCGAAGTCGTTATCATCGCCTTTGTTGGGATTATTTTGTCATTATTAGTAGGTTTTGTCATGTCAGAACAAGTAACGCATGCGATGTTACGTCATGAATTGATTCAGGGTGGGAGTGGCTTGCAAGATGGATGGCGTAGTCATGGAAGTTCATTAGAAGCGATGGGATTTGGGCGACAAATGTCGCATGATGAGATGTTGGAGATATTTGATATTTCGCTTAATGCAGAAACTGTCGTATTGTTTTTCGTGATAGGATTAGGAACGGTTGTTGTATCTACCGTATTCCCTGTTATTTATATCGTGAGAATGAACCCGAAGAAAATTTTAATGCAAGGTAAGATTGAGTAAATATGAATTTTGTGAGGTCGGTTAGGTGAGGCTAGAGCCTAAGAAAATATTACTATGATTAAATGTTGGAGTTGATCAAGGATGAATAGATTATTTACAACCAACCATGTGCGGAGGGTTGAAACATTAAACGGGGTTTGGGATTTTCAGATTGAAGGGGCGGATTTAGTAGATAAGATGCCTGTGCCGGCGTGTTGGGAGATGTTGCCTGATTATAGTACTTATCGGGGAAAAGCGACTTATACCAAGCAGATTACGGTCGAGGGAAATTCGAATTTACGCCTTGTTTTCAAAGGTGTGAGCCATACGGCGCGCGTGTTTTTCGATGGTAAGTTTGTTGGCGAGCACTATAACGCCTTTACCCCTTTTGATTTTATTATCAACAACGTCGAGTCCGGTGTTCATGAGGTCAAGGTGGAAGTTGACAATTCTTTTGGTGAACATTCAGCGCTCCATATTCCAAATGATTATTATACTTACGGTGGGATTACTCGTGGTGTGGCGATTGAGTATGTTAAAAATCTTTTTATTGAGCGGGTTGAGTTTGTATCGACCATGACGAATGCGGGATGGCAGGGGGCGGTGAAGGCTTATGTGAAAATTATTGATGAGGTGCAGTTTGATGTTACGACTGTTAAGGCGACGCTGGCTGAGCAGGAATTTGAGCTTGTGATGAGGACGGCTGATGCTGAATATGCGATTTTTGAAGCGGTAGCGACTTTTGATAATGTCCATGCGTGGAGTCATGAAGAACCGAATTTATACTTTTTGGAAGTTTCGCTCCGAGAAAGGGAGTTTGTCATTGACGACCTGATTGAGCGGGTGGGATTCCGTGATGTTAGGGTTGAGGAAGAAAAGATTTTATTAAATGGGGATGAGCTGTTCTTGAAGGGATTTAACCGTCATGAGGATCACGCTGAGTATGGGTGTTCTTTAGGGTTAACCGCCATGATGAGGGATGTGGCGTTGCTTAAGGATTTGGGCAGTAATATGGTGCGGACTTCGCATTACCCGAATGATGAGTTGTTTTTGGATTTGTGTGATGAGTATGGGCTTTATGTTTGGGAGGAGAATCATGCGCGAGGGTTGAGTGAACAAAGGATGCGAAATCCGAATTTTGATAGGCAGTGTGAGGATTGTATTGATGAGATGGTGAAAAATCACTTCAATCACCCGTCCATTATTATCTGGGGCGTTTTGAATGAATGTGCCAGCAATACTGAATATGGGCGGGCTTGTTATGAGAAGCAAATTGCACAGATTAAGAGTCTGGATTCCACGCGCCCTGTCACATTTGCGACTTGTCATCAGGGTAGCGAAATGAGTTTGGAATTTGCTGATATTGTCTCATGGAATTTGTATTATGGTTGGTATTCATCTGTTCCAACGGCGGCGGCTTTTGAGAAATTGCTAGCATTTTCTGACTCGGTAGGTGGCGCAGGGAAGCCATTTATTATGAGCGAGTTTGGTGGCGGAGCGATTCCTGGCTATCGGGATGTGCGCCGTGTGAAATGGTCAGAGGAGCGTCAATGTGACATTTTGGAGGATAATCTGGATGTTTACTTGAATCACCCGCGCATCAGTGGGGCGCTAGTTTGGCAATTTTGCGACTGCTTAGTGACGGAGGAGGAGTGGTCATTGCAACGTCCCCGTACGAAAAATAATAAAGGCGTTGTGGATGAATACCGACGTCCGAAATTAGCGTATGAAACTGTGAAGCGCCGATTTCACGACCTAAAGCGAGGTGAAAAATCAAAGTGACAACTATCTACCTAGCAGGCGACTCGACCGTTTGCGATCAAGAGCATAAGCCCTATGCAGGCTGGGGACAAATGTTACCGCCCTTTTTCAAAAAAGAAATCAGGATAGCGAATCATGCGTATTCAGGCTGTTCCACAAGAAGTTTTGTTGTCCAAGGTCGATTAGAAAAAATTGAAACAACCCTATCAGCAGGGGATTTCTTGTTAATTCAATTCGGCCATAATGATGAAAAAGATAATGAATGGTACACCGAGCCCTATACAACTTTCACCGCTGGGCTGAAGGTTTATATCGACGCTGCCCGTGCCAAAGGGGCTCAGCCTGTCTTAATTACCCCTGTCTTCAGAAGGCTTTTTAGCGAGGCTGGCGATCTTTATGACAGTCATCACGACTATGCTAAAGCTGTACGCCTGCTTGCAGAAGCAGAAAATGCCCCACTGATCGACCTGCATAAAAGAAGTGGCGACTTGATCGAGGGGTTGGGTATGGAGAAATCAAAAGATATCTTCCTTCATATCGCCCCGGGCATTTACACAGACCACCCCGATGGCATTGAAGACGATACCCATTTTTCGGAATACGGCGCGTGTGAAATGGCGCGGCTGGTCGCTTTGGAAATCCGCGCTCAAATTCCAGAATTAGCACAATATTTGCGATAAATTAGCATTAAACGAAGGAGTAATCAAAAATGAAGAAAAAATATGTACAAGTAGGAACAGGCGGACGTGCCCGATTCTTTTATGAAGCAGTAGCAAGCGAATTTAGCGAAACGAGTGAAATGGTAGGCTTTTGCGACATTTCCCAAACCCGAATGGACTATGCAAACGTCTTATTGGAACGACATGGACAAGCAAAAGTCCCAACCTATCCCCACACCGAATTCGACAAAATGCTCGATGAATTAAAACCAGATTTCGTTATCGTCACAACCACCGACAGAAGTCATCACGATTATATCATCCGCTCAATGGAAAAAGGCTACGACGTCATCAGCGAAAAACCGATGACCATCGACGAGAAAAAAGCGCAGGAAATTATCGACTGCCAAAAACGAACAGGCCGCTCGCTCCGCGTAACATTCAACTACAGATATTCCCCACACAACACTAAAATCAGGGAAATCATCCGCGACGGGGTAATTGGAAACGTCTTTTCCATCCATTTTGAATGGCTCTTAAATACCCAGCACGGTGCAGATTACTTCCGCAGATGGCACCGCAACAAAGTCAACAGTGGCGGCCTTCTTGTTCACAAATCAACCCACCATTTCGACCTAGTAAACTTCTGGCTCAACTCGCAACCGAAAACCGTCTTTGCCTTCGGCGACCTTAACTTCTATGGTCAAGCAAACGCTGAAGCCCGCGGTGTCAAAGACTTTTACTACCGCTGCCTCGACAACGAATTCGCCAAAAACGACCCATTCGCCATCGACCTAAGAAGCAACGAAGAACTACGCGAACTCTACCTCAATGCTGAAGCTGACAGTGGCTATCTCCGCGATCGAAGCGTCTTCTCTGACGACATCTCCATCGAGGATACCATGGGAGTAACGGTTAAATATAAGAGCGGCGCAATTTTAACCTACTCACTAAACGCCTACATGCCATGGGAAGGTTTCAACATTGCCATCAATGGAAGCAAAGGGCGTATTGAGATAAAAGTTGTAGAAAAGTCATACATCAACGCTGGTGGCGACAAAGCTAACGAAGGCGCGCTACTAGTTAAAGAAGTCGTTGTTCATCCAATGTTCGGTGCCCCATATACCGTTGACATCGAAGAAAAAGCTGGTGGACACGGCGGTGGCGACCCTGAACTTTTAAATGACATCTTCGGTATTCCAAAAGATGACGAATTCAAACGCGCTGCTAGCCATATCGACGGAGCAATGTCAATCCTAACAGGCGTTGCTGCCAACAAATCCATCGCCTCAGACATGCCAGTCAACATAAAAGACCTAATTGAACTATAATCCACGGGGCGCTCTTTTGAGGCGCCTTTTTTGATAATTTCCAACCTTCTCAAAAATGAGAGAGTATTTCGCCACTGAGCTCAGAAAACTCTCTGAAATCGCGAGTTAAATCAAAAAAGCGAGAGTATTTCGGGTCTGGACTCAAGAAACTCTCTGAAATCGCGAGTTAAATCGAAAAAGCGAGAGTATTTCGCCTCTGGATTCAAGAAACTCTCTGAAATCGCGAGTTAAATCGAAAAAGCGAGAGTATTTCGACTCTGGACTTAAAAAACTCTCTGAAATCGCGAGTTAAATCGAAAAAGCGAGAGTATTCCGACTCTGGACTCAAGAAACTCCCTTAAATCATGAGTTATTTTGAAAATGAGGGATTAATTCGCCTCAGAGTTCAAAAAACTCCCTTAAATTGCGAGTTATTTGAAAAATGAGGGATTATTCCGCCTTAATTATTTATCCGCTGGGAACGTATTGAAAATAGTAAAAGTATCAAATTAACTATCAATGCCCCTGAAGAAGTAAAAGGCGAAATCTTTATCAAAAATGGCGAATTTGTTGATGGAGATTTCAATATGAATATCAAATCTGGTGAATTTATCATCAAATTGTGGGAGGAAAATTAACATGACATATACGATTAAATTACCCAAAACGTCACACGAACAACCAGAAAAGCTCCCTTTCGAAGGAATCAACCCGAAAACAGGCGAAAAGTTAGGCATCAACCGTCAATATTTCACCAAAAATGACCGACCTTGGTATCCAATCATGGGTGAATTCCACTTTTCCCGTTTTAATGAGAACTATTGGGAAGAGGAAATCCTGAAAATGAAAGCAGGCGGAATTCAGATTATTGCGACCTATATTTTCTGGATCCATCATGAAGAAATCGAAGGCGTTTATGACTGGACCGGGCAGCGCCACCTCAGGCGCTTTATTGAGCTATGTGAAAAATGTGGCGTTTACGCCTTTTTGCGACTAGGACCGTGGAATCACGGCGAATGCCGTAACGGTGGATTTCCCGATTGGTTGGTTGAGAAAGATTTTGAAAAAAGGTCTGATAACGATGGTTATTTAGCAAAAGTCACCGAATTTTACACAGAAATTTTTCAGCAAGCACAAGGATTGCTCTTCAAAGATGGCGGACCTGTCATTGGAATTCAAATTGAAAATGAGTACGGTCATTGCGGCGGTTTCACGGGCGAAAAAGGCATGCAACACATGAGAACGCTCACTCGGTTAGCAAAGGAAATTGGCTTTGAAGTGCCTTACTATACAGCAACAGGCTGGGGTGGTGCTTTAATTGGTGACAACCTGCCAGTGATGGGTGCCTATGCTGACGCGCCATGGGATTTTTCTGTTGAGCAACTTCCTTTAAACGCAAATTATCTAATCGGTGATGACCGTAACGATGCGGGAATTGGGAGCGACTTTGTCGGCGATGATGATAACAGCATGAATTCGCGAAATTACACCTTCAATCCACTGGATTTCCCTTGGGCAACAGCAGAGCTCGGCGGCGGAATCATGGTCACCAAGCACCGCCGCCCGATTATAACAGCCAAAGATACCGAAGCGATGGTTTTCACGCGCATCGCCTCAGGTGCTAACTTGATCGGCTATTACATGTATCATGGCGGCACAAATCCCGATGGAAAATTAACAACCTTGCAAGAAAAAAAGCCGCGTGACTACTGTGATTTGCCGATTAAATCGTATGATTTCCAAGGCGTCATTGGCGAAAATGGTCTACCTCACAAATCATACAAATATCTCAAACTCCAACACATGTTCCTAGCAGACTTTGGTGAAAAATTAGCTCCAATGTCAACATTTTTTCCAAAATTTAACGCTATCGACCCCGCAGACACAGAAAACCTAAGAATCAGTGTCCGCCATTTTGAGAATTCAGGATTTGTCTTCTTAAATAACTACCAGCGCCACCTAGACTTGCCCGATCGAAAAGACCTTGAAATAGTGGTTGACCTAAGAGAAACCCAAATAAAATTCCCGAAAATAACGCTTAAAGAACGTGAAAACATCGCCTTACCATTCAATCTAGAAATCAATAAAACAACAATCGAATACGCAATAGGTCAGCCCCTTTGTATGCTAAACTCAGACACCATTGTTTTTTGGAACGAAGAAGGTAATTTGGAATTGAAGGTTGATGGGGATGTTTATCACTTGTCTTCAATGGAAGAGAAAATAATAGGCGGCTTGAAAATCAAAGTAGTTGATCGTGAATTTGCCGAAAATGCATGGAAACTTAAAAAAGATGGGATTGACATTTTTGAGTTTTCAGCTGCAACAGTTATAGAAAATGGCGAAAAATATAAGCAAATTAGCGAAAATTCCGCGCAGGTATATCCGACATTCGAACTTATAAAAACAGAAGAAAATGGCGATAAATTCTACAAAATCGACCTTTCTGAGCCCTTCCAAAATGATGAGAGAGATGTCTTTTTAAACATTGATTTCACAGGAAACATTGCCAATCTATACTTTGACGGCGAACTCGTAGCAGACTGGTTTTTCACCGGCTTACCATGGAAACTTAGCCTGAAGAAGTTTAAAGGGAAACTTCAAAATGTAGAAGTCACCTTACAAATCAAACCACTGCGCGAAAATGAAATATATCTAGAATGGGAACCTGAATATACAAATGGCGCTATATGCAAACTTGACAAATTGTCATATGTGACCGAGCACGAGCAAGAAGTGAATCTGTAAAAAGAGCCATCAATCACGCCTAAATCCTGAAATCGATGGCCCTAAAACCGAAAAAATCAAAAAAAGGGCCATCACTAACGCCCAAACCCTGAAATTGATGGCCCTAAAACCGAAAAAATCAAAAAAAGGGCCATCACTAACGCCCAAACCCTGAAATCGATGGCCCTAAAACCGAAAAAATCAAAAAAAGGGCCATCACTCACACCCAAATCCTGAAACCGATGGCCCTAAAATCAAAAAAATCGCAAAAAGGGCCATCACTCACGCCTAAATCCAGAAGCCGATGGCCCTAAAATCAAAAAAATCGCAAAAAGGGCCATCATCCACGCTCAAATCCTGAAACCGATGGCCCTAAAACCGAAAAAATCGCAAAAAGGGCCATCACTCGTGCCCAAATCCTGAAGCCGATGGCCCTAAAATCAAAAAAATCGCAAAAAGGGCCATCATCTACGCCCAAATCCTGAAACCGATGGCCCTAAAAACGAAAAAACCGAAAAAAAGGCCATCATCCACGCTCAAATCCTGAAATCGATGGCCCTAAAAATGAAAAAATCGCAAAAAGGACCATCACTCACGCCTAAATCCAGAAGCCGATGGCCCTAAAACCGAAAAAATCGCAAAAAGGGCCATCACTCACGCCTAAATCCCGCAATCGATGGCCCTAAAATCAAAAAAAGGGCCATCATCCATGCTCAACCCCAGCAATCCATGCTCCTAAAGCTAATAAATCAAATTTTCTGAGCAAGTGAGCTCAAAATTCACTACAAATACAAAAATTGAAAATGCCCATCTGTAGTGAGTCTTCAATCAGATAGCCCCTAAAAACAAAAAGCAAAAAAGAGAGTGAGAAAATGGAAGATAAAAAAAACGCAGAACTCAAACTCATCCACGACATTCTAGAACCAAAATCAGAATTCACACCAATCCCATTTTGGTTCATTAATGACGATTTAATACCAGAAAAACTCCAAGCACAACTGAAGGATTTTAAAGAAAAAGGTGTCGATGGGGTAGTGGTTCATCCACGAATCGGCATCCCTAAGGAAATCGGCTATTTATCAGAAAAGTACTTTGAAATCATGACATTCATCGTCAAAACAGCCACCGACCTTGAGATGCAAATTATCCTTTATGACGAGGGGATGTATCCATCGGGGGCTGCCAATGGGCAAGTGGTCGCTGCAAATCCTGATTTTGCTGCGATGGCATTAACCCTTAGCGACACACCTGACGGGAAAATTATCCATGAATTTCCAGACGGAAAGTACCTAATCGAGAAGAAAAGTGGGGGCACCATCAGGGGCATCCATTTTGGCGAGGATGATGGCGAACCAAATGCCCCTCTAGCGGCGGATATCTTAAATCCAGACGCAGTTGCTAAATTTGTTGAATTAACACATGATGCTCATTACCATCATCTGAAAGAATATTTCGGTACAACGATCATCGCCTTTTTCACAGATGAGCCTGAGCCGCGGGGTCGTAACACAAAAAACATGCACGATTGGACACCCGGAATTGAGGAAGAGATTATTGCACAAGGCGGAGAAATTTCCCAACTTCGAGTATTATTTGAAGGCGCAACTAACGAAACAACGAAAATTTACAAACGAGTAATTCGTGATCGCTTTAACGAAGTTTACTACAAAGTTCTTTCCGACTGGTGCGAAAATCACGGCATCGCCCTAACCGGACACCCAGCTGCAAGCGACGACATTGATGAAGAAATATACTTCCAAATCCCCGGTCAAGACATGATTTTCCGAATGGTTTCCCCAGAAGAGGGCGGCATTTACAACTTCAACAGTGTCCAAGGAAAATGCTCCGCCGATGCCGCTCGCCACTTAGGTCGCCGCCGGAATGCCAACGAATGTTTCGGGGTCTGCGTTCGCGAAGATATCCCGTGGTATTTCACCGGAGAAGACATGAAATGGTACATTGACTGGCTCGGTGTCCGCGGTGTTAACCTTTTCATTCCCCATGCATTCTACTACAGCATCAGAGGCAAGCGCAAAGACGAACGTCCGCCAGACGTAGGACCCAACAGCATTTGGTGGCCACATTACAAACAATTTTCCGACTACATGAAACGCCTATCCTACCTCATGACCGACGCCCCAAACATCACCGACATCGCCATCCTTTGCGAAAGCAAAAATATGCCCCACACCGAACTAATCCCCTTCTACGAAAATCAAATTGAATTCAACTACCTCCCAAAATCTTTCATCGACAACCAAAGCGATAAAGACAAAATTGAAATTGCAAGCTATACCTACACCCATCTTTTAGACCCTGATGACACAAACTTCACCAAGCAAATTGAAGCGTTAGTCAAAAGTGGAAAGCGAGATTTTCAGACCGAGGTGCCATGTCCAAATTTACGGGTTACCCATTTGAAAAAGGATGGAGTAGATTTGTATTTCCTCTTCAACGAAGGAAAAACTACCATCGACACCCAATTTTCAGTTGCGGCGACGGGTGAATTTATATTTGTGGATTTATGGAAAGGGACGTATTATCAGGGAAGTAGCCATTTAAAACTGGCACCATTTGAGACTCTGCTGATTGTTGTGAGTAGTGACGTGACAGAGGTACCTGTGAAGTTGGATGTTCAATATCTTGGGGACTTAAGTCAAGAATTCCAACTTGTCAGTGAAAATGAGGCTGACATTACCAAAACTTATCTCGCCACTTACCAAGCAGAAATGTCACTCGAAAATGCTGTTTTTGAAATTCAAGGTGAAGAAATGGCTGAATGTTATATCAATGATGAATTCGCAGGGGTCAGTTTTGCGTCGCCTCATAGATTTAGTGCCCACTCACTCATTAAAAAAGGTGTCAATGAAATTAAGATCATTTTGACGGGCAATATCGCCAATCGTCATTCAGACAAAACGATTCCATATGGGCTTAACTGTCGTGATTCTGAAGAACTTTGATGTTGTGAAAAACAAAGCATTTTAAGGGGTAATTTGTGGATTTATCGATATTTTCCTTGCAATTCTCTAAAATTTCAGCTATAATCATACTTGAAACCAACATAAAAAACGGTATAGAGGAAAAGTTGAGAATAAGGAGGGTAAAAACAATGAATCAAGAATTATTGGAAAAATTATCAGTTGTTACAGCAGAAGAACAAAGTATTTTGGACGGGAATACCAAAGTTGATTTTGATATTTACAACCAAGACGAAAGCTTTGTAATCGATAGCCAAAAGCTATTGCGGAAAGGGAAATTGATCGAAATTCGCCCCCATACGCGCTTTATCCATTTTCCGAAACATCGCCATAATTATATCGAAATGATCTATATGTGCAGAGGAACGACGACTCATATTGTCAATGGGCAAGAAATTATCCTAAGTGAAGGTGATATTCTGTTCTTGTCACAACAAGCAGAGCAAGAAATCCTTCCTGCCGGCGCAGAAGATATTGCTATTAATTTTATCATTCTTCCTGAATTTTTTGATAAGGTGTTCCAACTGCTAGAAGGTGAAAAAAATCCACTTAGTGAATTTTTAATGAGCTGTGTCTTTAAAAGCCAGAGCGACTACACTCATCTGTACTTTAATGTAGCAGACGTTCTTCCAATTCAAAACCTTATTGAAAATATGATTTGGGGAATCACTCATGATTTGTATAATAAATATACGATCAACCAAAAAACCATGGGCTTGCTTCTTTTGCAAATCATGAACCATACCGATAAAATCGAAAGTTCAAACAGTGACTTCAAAGGAGAACTTGCTCTAAGTATTTTAACCTATATCAACGAAAACTACAGAGAGGGGAGCTTAACTGATCTAGCTAGAAAACTGCGCTACGACATGCACTGGTTAAGTAAGGAAATCAAAAACCAAACAGGCAAAAACTTCACCACACTCCTGCAGGAAAAAAGGATGATTCAGGCTTCCTATCTTCTTAAACAAACGCAAAAACCTATTTCCGACATTGTCGAATCAATCGGTTATGAAAATTCGAGCTTCTTCTTTCGAAAATTTAAAGAATTTTACGGCGTATCACCGAAAAAATACCGCGAATTAGGTGATGAAGTTAGCTAATTTTTAGAGGTTAATGACAAATTGCACTTGCAAACGAAGACGTTTTTTTCACAAAAAGCGTTCTAGTTTGCAAGTGTTTTTTCGGTTCTTCAACATATAAAAAGCCCACCATCGATAATTAGAAATCTAGTTAAAAATGGGGGAAGTGATTCAAAAAAGCTTATCTTTAGATTTCAGAAGTTGGTACTGGTCTAACATGTTTAACAAGAAAGGGGTGTAAAATCGCAAAAGTAAAGATGAATCTTTAATTAGATATCTCAAAAACAAAATAGTTAATATCACCACGGTATTTTGCAATGGAATATTCAATTGGGCGTTTATCAAGAGTAAATCCTTGTGTGTGGAAATAAAATAAAGGCGCATTTTCAGCAACATCCAAAAGATGGCTCATGGTTTCATCTGCAGTTGTAATTTCGAGTTTCCTAGAAGCAGACTGGATAGGATAGCCCATTTCTGTAAATGTGGCATAGAGGGATTGTTTAGAAAAGTCTACTTGATCTAAGTCAGGAAGTAAATGACAAGGAATAAAACTCGTAACAAAAACAACAGGTTTGTCTTCGGCGAATCGCAAGCGTATCAGTTTATAAACAGGATCTCCTCTATTAATATTGAGGTTATCCGCCACTTCTTCAGAAGCAGTTGCTGTAGTGAAACTTAAAACATGTGTTTTTGGGAACATGCCTTTTCGATAAACTTCTGAGTCAAAACTTTCAATAAAGCGAGTAAACTCTTGTTTTAGCTTAGGATTTTTAACGATGGTTCCTCTTTTTTTTCTTTTTTCTAGGTAGCCTTCATTTACTAGAGATTGAATGGCTTGTCTGACAGTAGGGCGACTTACGTTATAAAAAAGGGAAAGCTCCATCTCGGTAGGGATGACTTCGTCTACTGCATATTCATTTGATTTAATTTTATTTAGAATGTCAAGTTCGATCTTTTTATGTAAAGGCTCTTTCATTTGGAGTCACTTCCTAATTCTTTTATGTATTGAAGAGTATACTATCTAATTGTGAATTTGTCAACATTTCGATGATAGTCCCACTTAATTCCGCTAAAAGTCTCATATAATTCCATCGACATTCTTTATTATATAATTACATAATAGACGCCGCTTAGCTAAAATTTGAAATAATGTTATAATTTAAGTGAAAAATACTTGACATTTCAAAGTTTTTCCTGTATTATGTTATTACAAAATGGTTGTAACCATTTTCAACAAACGTTATTACTATTAAAGAGGATGTTGAAAATTGGATGGATGATCAATACAAAATATTAATAAGATAAAAAAGCGACATCCAAAAGATTCTGCATTCCCTATGATGCAAAACTTAAAAAGGTCTTACCTTTGATAATTAAGGAGGAATATTGATAAACTTGTAATATTTTGATTGTATTTATACGAGGAGGAAGATTTAAATGAAAAAGAAAATACTTGTGTTTTTAGTTCCTGTTATGTTGATCTTAACTTTAGGTGTGTTAGTTGGTTGCGATGATGATGGCGGTAGTGGTTCAGGGGATGGGACATACGATATTACTGTTATTATCAAAGCTACTGACTCTGATTATTGGCAAATCTTAGCATCTGGCGCTCTAGCAGCAGCTGAACAAAGTGAGGGTCAAATTAGCGTTACCATCGCTGGTCCACCAAGTGAGTTAGACATTGCCCAACAAGTAACTATTTTCGAAAATTCTATTGAAGCTGGTCCAGATGGTATTGTCATTGCTGCAACTGCTGGTGAAACTGTTGTTAATGCAGTTACAGATTCGGTAGCACGCGGAATTCCTGTAGTAGCCTTAGATGAATATATTCCGTCTGACGATGTATCGACTTTTTTAGCAACTGATCATGCATTGGCAGCAGGAGAAACTGCCGACCTGATGGTTGCACAATGGGAAGCACAAGGAATTGATCCATCAGGAATGGATGTTGTTGTTATTTCAGCTGTTGCTGGAGCAGGTGTGAATGTTTCACGTACCAATGGTTTTATTGATAGAATTACTTACTTGGTACCAGATATTAATGTTTTAGAAACACAGTATGCTGATAATGACATCGCAAGAGCCACTGACATTGCAAATAACTTAATTGCTGCAAATCCTAACTTAATAGGAATCTTTGGAGATAACAACCATATGGGTGTTGGAATGGCATTGGCAATTGAAGAAACAGGGCGTCAAGATATCATCACCTTTGCCTTTGACGCAAATCAACAACAAGTTGATGCAATTCATGCTGGAAATTTAACAGGGATGGTTGTTCAAGATCCTTGGGGAATGGGATTCAACGGTGTATTAGATGTTATTCGAGCGATTAATGGAGAGAGTTTACCAGCTGCAGTTGCAGTACCTGTTAATGTGGTTACAATTGAAAATATTAACAATCCTGATATTCAAGAATTACTTGGACAACACATTGTTCAATAAAACTAGATGTATGTGAAAATTAAGCAGCTGGTCGGAAAATGGTCAGCTGTTTAAATTAATGAAAAGTAAAGGAGCAATCTCCTATGGAAAATCAAACGATTGTAAAAATGACTGGTATTACTAAACTATTCCCAGGGGTTAGAGCGCTTCATAAAGTAGACTTCGATGTAAGAGCAGGAGAGGTTCATGCTTTAGTAGGAGAAAACGGTGCTGGTAAATCAACACTTATTAAAACGTTGATGGGTGTACATCAGAAAACTGAAGGTGAGATTTTTATTGAGAACGAAAAGATCGATGTAAAAAATCCTCTCCACGCACAAAGCCTGGGATTAAGTGCTGTTTATCAAGATATAAATTTTGCACAACATTTAAGCGTAGCTGAAAATTTATTTATGGGGAAATTACCAAGAAATAAATTCGGAATTGTTAATCATAAGGTAATTAATAAAGAAACCAATGACATCATGTCTTCCATCGGTGTAGACGTGGAAGCAACAGAAATTATTTCTAATTTAACCATTGCGAAGCAAGAGATGGTTGCCATTGGTAAGGTTTTACATCAAAAAGCAAAATTTGTTATTTTTGATGAACCGACGGCACAATTAACAAATGAAGAAACAGAAGAACTGTTTAGAATTATTAAGATGTTAAAGGAAAGAAATGTTGCGATTGTTTATATTTCTCATAGAATGGAAGAAATATTTCAAATTAGTGATCGGATTACAGTGTTAAAAGATGGAGAATTGGTTGGAACTGTTTCAACAAGCGAGGTAAATGAAGATAACCTTATTACGATGATGGTTGGACGAAAGTTAGAAGATATGTATAATATTCAGCATGTTCCTTTAGGTGAATCAATGTTAAAAGTAGAGCATTTATCTAGAGAAGGTGAGTTTGAAAACATTAGTTTCGAAGTAAAAAAAGGTGAAATCTTTGGAATGTTTGGTCTTGTAGGAAGTGGTCGATCAGAAATTGTACATACCATATTTGGGGATAAAGCTAAAAATGCTGGTACTGTGAGTTTGAATGGAAAAATCATGCATGCCAGAAATCCTTCTGAAGCTATTTCTGAAGGTATTGCATTATTACCTGAAAATCGTAAAGAGCAGGGATTAGCTTTAGAGTTGAGTATTTCTGACAATACTAATATGGCATCTATGAAAAATATAGCTTCTTTTGGTGTGTTGAATGTTAAAAAGGGTGAAAAAATAACGAAGAAATACGTAGATATTCTTAAAACAAAAACACCAAGTATTTATCAGCTGGTCAAAAATTTATCAGGGGGAAATCAACAAAAAGTTGTAATCGGTAAATGGTTGGCAGCTAAAAGTGATCTTTTTATTTTTGACGAACCGACAGTTGGGGTAGATGTAGGTGCAAAAGTGGAAATTTATAAAGTTTTTGAAAAACTTATTAGTCAAGGAAAGACAATTATTATCATTTCTTCTTATTTGCCTGAGGTCATGGGTTTGTCTAACCGATTGCTCGTTATGCATGAAGGAAAGCAGATGGGAATTTTAGAAAAAGGTGAGTACAGTGAAGAAAATGTACTTCGACTTGCCTCAGGCATGCAATTAGAAAGGAGTAGTTGAAAATGAGTTCTAATAAAAATCAAACTCAAAAAATTAGATTAATAGGAGGTAAAACAGAGATTTTCTTATTTGGTGTATTGGTATTACTATTTCTCTATTTTGGCTTAACATCACCAGTGTTTTTTCGTTTTTCTAATTTGATGAATCTATTAAGACAAACTTCGATTTACGGAATCGTTGCATTAGGAATGGTTTTTGTTATCATTTCGTCGGGTATTGATCTATCGGTAGGAGCGGTCTTAGGTTTTTCAGGCACAGTTACAGCATTGTTGCTTACTAATAATGTAAACATAATCATGGCGATTATTATTGCTATTATTGCTTGTGCTGCTATTGGATTGATAAATGGTATCATTATTTATGATGGAAAAGTCCCACCGTTTATCGCAACGATGGGGATGATGTCATTGGTTCGAGCTATGCTTATGTTAATGACAAATGCTAGAATGATTTCTGGATTCCCACCTGCGTTTTTGGAGATTGCGAGAGCGACAGTGGTTGGAATTCCAGTTTTAGCAATCGTGTGGATTTTATTGACGATTTTGGCATTTTTTATCGCCAAAAAAACAATTTTCGGACGTAATCTTTATGCTTATGGAAGTAATGAGGAGTCAGCCAGACTGTCTGGTATCAACACAAGATTTACTGTTTATGGAACTTATATCTTTTCTGCTGTTATGTGTGCGATTGCAGGGATTTTAATTACGTCCAGGTTAGCAAATGCTGCTCCAACAACAGGAACAGGGTATGAGCTTGATGCAATTGCTGCAGCGGTAGTAGGCGGTGCTTCTCTAAGCGGTGGGAAAGGGTCTGTAACAGGTGTGTTCTTAGGTGCTATTATTATGAGTACACTTCGTCAAGGTGGAACGTTACTTGGGATCAATTCGTTTATTATGGAAATTGTTATTGCACTCTTAATTGTTGTGGCAGTATTACTCGATCAGCTCCAAAAGAAGATAGGAGGCAAAAAAGTATGATTTATAAGAAAGTTGCAAAAGTAAAAGAAGAAATATCTGCCATCGGAATAGGGTGTTGGAATTTTGGTGGAGATTGGGATGGATTTGATGAACAAAAATATATCAATATTGTTCACGGTGCAATTGATGCTGGTATTAATTTATTTGATGTAGCACCGGTTTATGGCTGGAATCAGAGTGAGAAAATTCTTGGGAAAGCATTAGAAGGTAAACGTGATAAAGTTTTGATTGCAAGTAAGGGAGGTTTACTGTGGGATGAAAACCGCGAGACTCGTAATGACTTATCAAAGGCAAGCCTCTTAAAAGAAGTTGATGAAAGCTTGATACGTTTAAAAACTGATCATATCGATATTTATCAAATGCATTGGCCAGATCCTAACGTATCTTTAGAAGAAACAGCGGAAGCTTTGAATATCATGCGTCAAGCTGGGAAGATTAGATATGTTGGTTTATCTAATTTTGCCCAATCAGATGTTAAGAAAATGATGCAGTATACAGATGTTGAATGTCAGCAATCTTTGTACAATATGTTAGAACGCAATACTACAAGCTATCATGGAATTCCATTAGACTATGCCTGTGAGGATGAGGTGATCCCAAATGTTAAAAAATGGGGTCAAGTCTTTTTGCCGTATAGTCCACTATTTCAAGGTTTGTTAACTGGAAGGTTTTCACATGGAAATAATTTTAGTAAGGATGATATTAGAAATTCGAATCCTAAATTTTCAGGAGATGCAATTGACAAATATTTAAAGGCAGCTGAAGAAATAAAAAAGGTTTCTGATGAAATAGGACGACCAATGGCACAAGTTGCACTTAATTGGCTCAGACAAAATCCAGCAGTAACGTCTATTATTTGTGGTGTTTCTAGCTTGGAGCAACTGGAGAAAAATGTTGCAAGCTGTTCGTGGGATATAGATGATTTGACATTAGAAAAATTAGATATGATCACACGACCTTTTACTAAAGATTAATTTAAAAAAACGATTAGGTGGTGGCAGTATGGCGAAATATACGTTAAATCAATTGGCAAGGATGATTGATCATACAAACTTAAAAGCGGATGCACACTATTTAGATTTCGAAAAATTGTGCGAAGAAGCAAAAAGGTATCATTTTGCAATGGTCGCAATTAATCAAATTCAATCGCCGATATGTGCAAAATTCTTGGCAGAAACTGATATTAAAATAGGTGCAGCGATTGCTTTTCCTTTAGGGCAAACCTCTATTGAAGCAAAAGTTTTTGAAACGGAAAATGCACTAAAAATAGGTGCAAATGAGATTGATTATGTGATTCACATCGGCAAAGTGCGAGAAGGGGATTGGAGCTATATTCAGCGTGAAATGGAAGCTATTGTAAAAGTATGTCGCAAGAATGATGTTATTTCTAAAGTTATTTTTGAAAATTTTTATTTAACAACTGAGGAAAAGATTAAATTGTGTGAGATTGCCAATATAGTGAAGCCCGATTTTATTAAAACATCAACCGGAATGGCAGCAGGTGGTGCAACTTTAGAAGACGTGGCGTTGATGAGAAAGCATGTCTCAGATGACATACAAGTTAAAGCTTCTGGTGGCGTTCGAACTGCTGATATGTTTTTAAAAATGCTCAAAAATGGTGCTAAAAGAGTAGGAACCTCATCTGGGATTTTGATTATAGAGGAAATAAAAGAACGCTTTTTTAATAATGGTGAAGAATATTTAGAACTTTAAATTAGGAGTGAAGTCAATGGCTAGAGTATTATTGATTGGTGAACCAATTGCTTTGCTGATTGCCCTGGAAATGGGACCATTAAAAGATGTAGAGCATTTTATTAGAAAATTAGCTGGAGCAGAAGTTAACGTCTGCTTTGGACTTTCAAGACTTGAACACAAAGTCACTTTTATCACTCGCTTAGGAAAAGATCCATTTGGTGAATATGCTTTTGAAATGTTTGAAAACGAAGGTATTCATACAGGACTTATTACATTTGATGATGAATATTTGACGGGATCTATTCTAAAAGGTAAGGTTCTTCAAGGAGATCCCCCAATTGCCTTTTATTGCAAAGGTTCGGCGGCTTCAAAGATAACGACTGATTTAATAGAAAGTATTGATTTGAGTGAGATTGATTTTATTCACATTACAGGCGTTTTCCCTGCCATTTCTGATACTTGTTTTTGGGCAACATTGCGCTTGATGGAGCGGGCAAAAGAAGCTAAAATACCATTGAGCTTTGATCCTAACTTACGCCCTACTTTATGGGGGAATGAAGAAAAAATGATAAAAGGAATCAATAAACTTGCAGCATTATCGGATTTAGTTCTCCCTGGGATTGAAGAAGGATTCACTTTAACAGGTTTTCATCAGCCTGAAAAAATCGCTGACTTTTATCAAGCACTAGGAGTAGAAAGCGTGATTGTGAAATTAGGTGCTGATGGTGCATATTTACGAGATTCTGAAAATTCTCAAACAATTACAGGTTTTTTAGTTGAAGATGTTGTGGATACAGTAGGTGCAGGAGATGGCTTTGCGACTGGTCTTGTCAGTGGAATTATCGAAGGCTTATCACTTCAAGAGTCAGTGATGCGTGGAAATGCGATTGGCTCAATTCAAATTCAGCATATTGGTGATAATGAAGGATTACCAACAAGAGAAGAACTTTTTGACTATATGAAAAATCAACTTAAAGCACTGTAACTTGAAATGACATCATACAAAAATAAATTATTTTCGATTCTTCGATTCTGGGTGTAGGGATGAATTAAACAGCAGTGATTCTTATTCTATATAGTGAAGATTTATATCAGCGTATCACCTAAAAAAATACCGTGAATTAGGTGATGAAGTCATCTGATTTTAAGAGCTTAATGACAAATCGCACTTGCAAACAAAGACGTTTTTTTTACAAAAAGCGTTCTAGTTTGCAAGTGTTTTTTCGTGTATACTTGGTGTGCATTTTTACTTGAAAACAATATAAATATGGAGGTATAGCATGATTAGAAAAGCAACGAAAATGAAGGTACATCAAGACGCATATGAAGAATATAAAAAGCGTCATGATGAATTATGGCCAGAAATGGAAGTCATGTTAAAAGAGCACGGTGCACACAATTATTCCATCTTTCTAGATGAGGATTTAGGTCTGTTATTTGCTTATGTTGAAATAGAGTCGGAGGAATTATGGGCGAAGACTGCTAGCACTGAAATCTGTCAAAAATGGTGGGCGTACATGGCTGATATTATGGAAACTAATTCCGATAATAGTCCAAAGGCATGGGAACTTAAGGATGTTTTCTATTTGAAATAAATTCAAGAAAGATATTTTGCGTCTCTTTTTCGATGACGAGGAGGTTAGTGACATGCGGATAAATCGATTTACCGAAGGCGAATGTATTTACCGAAATCCTTTAGCAACATCTCATGATTTACAAGATTTCGTTGCAGAGGGAAAAGTGAAAATGGAGTTTGAAAGTGGCTGGTTAGTACTTGAAAATGCCATCGAAGTAGGTGCCGCTGATGATTTGGGTCACTGGGTTTTGTGGTGTGGTAAGGAAATGCCAGCTGATATTATCATTGAATGGGAATTTGCTCCGCTAAAAGAACCTGGTCTTTGTATGATTTTCTTTGCAGCAACTGGCAAAAATGGTGAGGACCTTTTTGACCAAACGTTACCCCAAAGAACAGGACTTTACCCACAATATCATTCAGGAGAAATCAACGCATTACACCTTTCCTATTTCAGAAGAAAATG
>JGI24703J35330_11748758_pt1 | contig 32248 bp, 35 predicted proteins | sample TergutNt197P1_FD_35330 | JGI IMG/M metagenome (IMG submission 35330)
CATACAATCTTTCTTCATAACCAATCATTAATGGGAAGAAATCTAAATCACGTGGTTCTTTTGACATTACTGCATTAGATAAAACAGCAGTTTCGCCATAACGCACAAATACAGATGCGTTGGTTTGTTTTGCAAGCTCGCCGATTTCGACGGTCATCTCGCGACCTGCAATAATTTTAGTAAATACGTACTTTTCTGACATAAACACAACTCCTCGTGAGTTTTATTGATATAGATACGAAAAAAGAGCCCCGAAACAGACCAAAGCCTGCAAGGCCCTAATTGAATTAACGACGTAAACCTAAACGCGCAATTAAAGCACCATAACGGTTGATGTCTTTTTTAGCTAAATACTTAAGCAAGTTACGACGTTTACCAACCATTTTTAATAATCCACGACGTGAATGATGGTCATGTTTGTGAAATTTTAAGTGTTCGTTTAGACGGTTGATATCCGCTGTTAAAACTGCAACTTGAACTTCTGGAGAACCTGTGTCTCCTTCGTGTGTTGCATATTCCTTGATGATTACTTGTTTTTCTTCTTTTGAAATTGCCATTGTTGTAGCCTCCTATTTGTAAGTCTTAAGTCACCATAAACCAAGCAAGTGGCTGGAGTTGCCAACCCCTTAGAATAAGGTCAAAACTTTTTTACAACCAGATCATTATACCATACTTGATTTTTTCTTGCAAGTCTGGTATAATACAAAAGTTAAATTCTTTTTGAAAATAACAAAAATAAACGGAGGTGAAGAGTACTGAACTGGCACCTGAGGAAACCACAACTGAGTTGGCAACCTTTACCAGTTTAGACTTACACAACATGGCAAATATTAAATCACAAAAGAAAAGAATCATCACGAATGAGAAACGTCGTCAAGCGAATGTTTCAGTTAGGACATCAATGAGAACAGCGATTAAAGCTGTTGAGGCAGCAATTGCAAATAAAGATCATGCAGCAGCAGTTGAAGCTTACAATATTGCTAACAAAAGATTAGATAAAGCAGTGGTGAAGGGGATCATACATAAAAACTTTGCGGCACGTAACAAATCACGTTTAAGCAAGAGCATTAATGAGTTGCAAGGTTAAAAATTGACCTCTGCAAGGCTTATTTTGAGAAATCGATGATCATTTAAGCGTAAATTTTTAAGTGTAAAGGTGAGCAAATAACCTTGCACTTTTTTCGTATTCAGTTTATACTATTAACAAGTGGGTGCTGGTTTAGAATCATACTTGTCAAAATTAGGAGCAATATCATGAAAAAATTAGAAATCAATTGGTTATTATGGATACAAGGGCTGCTATTTGTAGCAGCGGCAGTATTGGTTTTTAATGCAGTTGTCAATATCAACGTCATTGCCACGGCAATCGGCAGATTCTTTAGTATCATTTCACCTGTCATTATGGCAGCTGCTATTGCCTATATGTTGAGCAGACCTTGTCAATGGATTGAGAGGTTAATTAAAAGGGTTGAATATCCGATTATTCAAAAGCGTGCACGGGGATTAGCTGTATTAACGGTCTATGCTGTTACTATTTGGATAATCTATGTTATGCTAAGTTTTCTTTTGCCGCCTCTGATTGATAACCTTCGTGACTTTTTGGATTTTGCACCTAATTTAATTAGTACAATTGAAAATTTTGTCACGGATATCGAGTGGAATGGTTTAGATGACACCTTTAATATCCAAGCTGCTATTGAAACATTTTTTGCTGATTTCAATATTCAGGCAATTATTGGAATTATAACGCAGAGTTTAGATGTGATTACAAACATTGCGATCTCCACGGCTTTCTGGTTGTTTGATTTTGTGTTAGCATTGATTATCTCAGTGTATTTCTTACTTTCTAAAGATTCTATTTTTGCAACAGTACATCGCATTATGAACCTCGTTATGAAAACAGAAAACATGGAAACATTGCGATACTACGTCAGACAGGCAGATGATTTATTTTATAAATTCATCGGTGCTCAATTTTTGGATGCTTGTATCATGGGGACAGGTTCGATCATTCTCCTTGGAATTTTTAATGTTCGATTTGCTGTTTTTTTGGGAATCTTTTTAGGACTCGCAAATATGATTCCAAAATTCGGTTCAATTTTTGCATCAATAGTAGTTATTGCTCTAACCTTTATTACAGGTGGAGTCAACCAAGGAATTTTAATTGCCATTTTATTAACCATTTGGCAACAGATTGATGGGAATATTATCGGTCCGATGATTATGGGTGATGCTTTGAAGATTAATCCAGTCCTAGTTTTCATCTCCTTATTAATTGGTGCTCAATTTGGAATTATTGGTATGTTTTTATCAATTCCAGTGATGGCATTGATAAAAATTATTGTTATGAACATCATTGAAGCAAAAGAAACGATGCAAAATCATTCAGTTCAAATCGCAAGCAAAATGGGGCAAGTTCAGCCTAAGAGCAAGCATAAACTTAAATTTAAAGCAAAAAAGCCAGACTCCGAATAAGGAATTTGGCTTTTTTCAAAGAATGCTTATTGATTAGGTAATAGATTTATTAACGGGCCCATTAATAAAAATAATTACTCAGAAGCTGCTTCTTTTAATTTTACAACTGCACGTCCTTTGTATTCACCACAGCTTGGACAAGCTCTATGACCTGCGATTAATTCGCCGCAGTTTGGACAAGCATGCATACCAGGGACAGTTAATTTAAAATGTGTACGACGTTTTCTCTTGCGAGTTTTTGACGTTCTTCTTTGCGGTACTGCCATTATTATTCACCACCAATTTTTACAAGTTACTCCACTGCTGTTTAAACTTGAAACACCTAGAGTCAAATAGACTTTAATTTCTATTCACAAACGTATATTTTACAACAAAACGCTGAAAAAATCAAGTCTATTCTAAAGATTATTCTTCAAACTTTAGATTTTTCAACACCGAAAGGCGAGGATCGATCTTATTTTCGACCTCTTGTTCATAGTTTTCTTCAGTTAAAAACCCGACGCCGAGCTTTTCAAGTTCTTCATATGCGCCATCTTTAACGACACGAAGTGGAATTTGAACAAATATTTCTTGCCAAACAGCAGAAGCTAATTCGATAGTATCTTTAACGAGATAATCTTCGCTATCTTCATCGTAAGTATCCGGATTCCAAGTATATACAGGATCGATGCGTGCTTCAAATGGATAGTTAACATCATCTAAAGTAAGCGCGCAGCCGAGCGTCATTTCACCTTCAATTTTTAAATCGAATCTCATCATGCGTTCGGTTGGGTAAATAGATCCTTTACCAGTTACTCTTACTTTTTGCATACTTCTAATATCAGGATTTCTTTTAACCGCGTCAGAAAAGTCGACCTCTTCGTTTATTTCAACTTCCCTCATTGCTTCTTTGAACAATTGGGATGATTGTAGTAGTTTTGCAATTTGCCATTTCATTTTTATCACCGCCATCATTATATATAGTTTGAACCAAATTGTCAAATTGTATTGAAGAATCTGCCAAAGAAAACATTTTTTTATGTGAAAACATTTATCAAAAAGAATTATATGGTAAGGGGAACGTTTCCATGGTAAAAAGTTATTTAAATTTTGCTTCGGTTGTGTTAATATTATTAGTGGAATAAATCTCAAGCAGGCAAAAAGCTTGCTAAAACAAAAGGAGAGTTGTTTATTATGGCATTTATTGAAAGTGTAAGAGCGATTGAGGTATTAGACTCACGCGGAAATCCAACTGTTGAGGTTGAGGTAACAACAGAAGACGGTTCATTTGGTCGTGCTTTAGTACCATCAGGTGCTTCGACTGGTGCTTATGAGGCTGTTGAGTTGCGTGATGGTGATAAGTCACGTTACTTAGGTAAAGGTGTTTTAAAGGCTGTCGAGAATGTTAATGAAGTAATCGCACCAGAAATCATCGGGCTAGATGCACGTGATCAAGTAGGCATTGATAGATTAATGATCGAGTTGGATGGAACGCCAAACAAAGGTAGATTAGGTGCTAATGCTATTTTAGGTGTGTCTATGGCAATCGCACATGCTGCTGCTGATTATTCAGGGTTACCATTGTATCGTTATTTAGGTGGGTTTAATGCGAAAGATTTACCAACACCAATGATGAATATCATCAACGGTGGAGAGCACGCTGATAATAACATTGATTTCCAAGAATTTATGATTATGCCAGTTGGTGCGCCAACATTTAGAGAAGCTATGCGTTGTGGAGCAGAAATTTTCCATGCGTTAAAAGATGTGCTTCACGGAATGGGATTAAATACAGCTGTTGGTGATGAGGGTGGATTTGCTCCGAACTTACCATCAAACGAGTCAGCAATCGGTGTTATTTTAGAGGCAGTTGAAAAAGCTGGATATGTAGCTGGTGAGGATGTTAAGATTGCAATGGATGTTGCTGCTGCTGAATTCTATGATAAAGAAAAAGGTAAGTATGTATTAGCTGGCGAGGGTGGAAAAGAATTAACTTCTAATGAGTTAGTTGATTTCTATGCAGAGCTTGTTGAAAAGTATCCAATCATTTCAATTGAAGATGGTTTAGATGAGGATGACTGGGATGGTTGGAAGTATGCAACTGAGAAGTTAGGACATAAGATTCAGTTAGTTGGTGATGATTTCTTAGTTACAAATACTGAGCGTTTATCACAAGCTATTGAAAAAGGATTAGCGAACTCAATCTTAGTTAAAGTTAACCAAATCGGAACATTAACTGAGACGTTTGAAGCGATCGAAATGGCTCAAAAAGCTGGTTACACAGCTGTTATTTCTCACCGTTCGGGCGAAACTGAAGATGCGACAATTGCTGATATCGCTGTTGCAACTAATGCTGGTCAAATCAAAACTGGTTCTTTAGCTAGAACAGACAGAATTGCAAAATACAACCAATTGTTCAGAATTGAAGCTGAATTAGAAGGTAATGCAAGATACAATGGAATTAAGTCATTTTATAACTTAGATGTTTAAAATTAGAAAGCACTTTGGAGTAGACTCTGGAGTGTTTTTTGCTAAAAAACTGTGTGATTAGATGAAAAATAGACAAAAAATTTCAGGGTGATATGTAATGAATATTAATGGTAAAATGCTTAAAAAGATAAGGAATGAAATGGGGATGAATCAGGTTAAGTTTGCGGAGGTATTGCACATTGAACAACGGACTTTGTCGCGACTTGAAAACAATGAAAGAGGTATGAGCATTTGGGAATTTGTTAATTTTATGGAGATGCTTGGAATGTCGTCTTCCGATTTCTGGATGTTATATTTGGATACCGAGGAGTATGAAGGGTATCGGTTATATAAGAAAGTTAGAAGATTTTTAGATCAGGATAGAATGGAAGAGTCAAAGTTACTGCTTTCTGATTTGGAAAAAAGTTCAATAGCTAAAAATGAATTTGTAAAGCAATCTATTTCACATATGCGTATTATTGTTGATAATTATTATGATAGAGAAGCTGGTGAGGAGGTAGATCTAGAAGAAACGTTGCGAAATCTGTATGGTTTGCTTAAAATTGATGATTTTGATGAGTCGAAATTAATGACGAGACCACTGAATCTGACAGAGTTAAATATTTTAAATCATATAGCTGCTGTGTACTTTTTTATGAATAATAACAGTCGTGCGATAGAGGTTTTACAGGCGCTTTACGAAAGGCGTGGGCTTTTTCAGATAACTGAAGAGGATAATGTGAAAAGTTGGCCACTGATTGTCACGAACCTGTCTTCTTTTTTAATTGCAGAGGCAAGGTATGATGAAAGTTTGGAGTTGTTAAATGAGGCTTTGGAATTTTGCCGAGAAAGTGAAGAAATGTGGTTAATACCGGATGTGCTTTTAAACATGGCAAAAGTATATAAGCTTTTAGAGGAGGATGTGGATGTATACAAGCCTTTGTTAGTGAGGGCTTATCATTGTGCACATGCAATTGGAAGAAATCTACTGACTGAGGAAATTAGGGATGTCGCACTAAGTTTTGGTATAGAAGTAGAATAATTTTGCGACAAACTTCCTCAAAAAATGAGTTTTAGACAATATTTGTCCTGTACTTACCGATTTAGATCTTGTATAATAGACTTAAATTTTTAGGAGGTGCAGGTCATGTATTGTCTCTATTTTTTTTTTGAAATATTTGGAGGATGTAAAACAGAAGGAATAATTATAAAAGGATAGGTAGTAAGTGTTAATTGCAAGAACTCATTGAGTGTTTGGGTGTATGTGAAAACAAAGAAAGGTTGATGTATTAATGAAGCAATCGAATTACAATTTTTTCTATCCGTACAAAGAAGATGAAACGAAGCTTATAGCTTATAATTCCTTTTCAAATGCTTTGGCACTGATAGAAAAAGAGAAGCATTTGAAATTTGTAAAATTTTGCAATGATGAAGCTGATCTAGATGAAGAATTCAAGGAACAGCTTAGACAGGGTGCATTTTTAATTGATGATGATGTAAATGAGTTAGAGTTATTGCGTCAAGGTATGCTAGTAAGTCGTTATAGTACTGATTACTTTGGGGTAACAATTGCACCAACACTTGATTGTAATTTTAGATGTATTTATTGTTACGAAAAGGATTCGATCAAGCAATGCTACATGGATTCAGATACACAAGATCGCATTGTAGAATTACTTAAAAAAAAGGTTAAAACGATTAGGCAGTTTTCTGTGACGTGGTATGGCGGTGAGCCTTTGATGGCGCTTGATGTTATTGAAAATCTAAGCAAGCAATTTATTGAAATCTGTAAAGAAAATGACGTTGAATATAATGCAGGCATGATCACTAATGGTTACTTGTTAACACGATCTAGTGTTGAGAAGTTGAACGAAGCAAATGTTTCTTTTTATCAAGTTACGATAGATGGAAAGCCAGAAGATCATAATATTAGACGCCCACTTGTGGGAGGAAAACCAACTTTTGATCGAATTATGCAGAATTTAAAAGACAATATAGATATCATTCCGCAAGTTTCTTTACGTATGAATATAGATAAGAATAATCTGGAGAGTGGTGCTTTTATTGTAGACTACTTGCGTGAGAATGGGTTAGATGGGAAAGTAGCCCCTTATCTGGCTAATACGACAAATTCTAATGATTCATATGATAGTCCATCGTGTATGAGTACTGAGGAATTTTCAGATGTAGACTTTAAGCACGATGTAGCGATGGGTGAGAGAATGGATATTCGTTCTAAGTACCCAAGGCGTATTCAGAATTATTGCGGTGCTGACAGTATGGCCTCTCTTGTGATTGCAGCTGATGGAAGACTTTACAAGTGCTGGTGTGATATTGGTATTGATGATCGATGTATTGGTAATATCAAAGAAAATTATGGGTTATTTAATCGAGCGAATTTGAATTATGTGGCGTATGATCCAACACAAGATGAGAAATGTATGGACTGTAAGTTACTGCCTATTTGTATGGGTGGGTGTCCGTTTCAGAGACTTGAAAAAGCTGATGTTTGTTCGATGTATAAGCATAAGTTGGAAAATTATTTGAGTGCTATTTCGGAGACGATTAAGAAGCAGCAAGAGGATCAAGTTGAGCGAGAACAGGAAGCTATTTGACTTTCAATTTATCGAGGAAGGAGCTGTGATTAATGATGTGAAATTGAATTAATCGCTAGAATAAAAAAATTTAGAAAAGGAGGTGATAATTATGGAATACTTAGTTCTTGATCAAGGATCAAATGGAATTTCGGCGCTATGTCAAGGTTTTGTATGTGTTGCTAATAATTGTGTTGGACAGTGTATTGTGTTTAACAACCCATGTCCTAGAGCATCATGCTCAACATTTACAGGCGGAATAGCTCCGATGTCAGAAGTTAGTAAGTGATAATTCCGTAAAACTCAAAAGTCTATTATATAACTTTTGAGTTTTTTGTATTTTATCAACTTGCTCATCTTGCATTACCACTCCTTAGTGGAAATATCATAAGCAGAGCGAATTGGATTGTTGAAGACGCTGCGTTATTCTTGGCAGAGCTGTTAGTGTAGCGTCGATGTCGCTTTTCAATGATCGAAAATTAAAGATAAATGCTCAAAAGACTAAAGCTTTATTTTTGAGTATTTGTAACTTTGAACGGAGATGAATAGATATGAAAAAAAACAGCTCCCTTTTATTACTTTTTCTATTATTCCTAACGAGTTGTCAAAATAATCAAAATGAAAATAATGAGTTTAGCTTTGCGACCACTGTTGCAACCGAAGCTTATAGATATGAAGATGCTCGATTTCTATTAACAATCGACCAAGCCATAATAGATTTTCAGTTCATGTGGGAATTTCTAGATGAACATTTGCCTAGTTTTAATTTGATCGAAAGAATATCAAGGACTAGTGTAGAGGATATAAGAGAAGAAGGGATGCTATATTTGATGTCACATGATTCAGATTTCATTTCTATCCGAGATTTTCATGATTTTCTAGCACAACATCTCGGAATATTTCATTCCCTTTCGCATTTAAGTGTAGTTGGAAGTGGCATCGCAGAGATACTTTTACATCCTGATAATTTATCTCTTATCTTTGAAGAAATTATTTTTGATTTAGAATGGACACAAGCTGTTTATGGTCATCTTTTATCATTCGAAGGAATCGTGATTCATGAGGCTGTAAATTCTAGACCACAATTTCAGATTATTGATGATTATACTGCAGTAATAGACATTCTGAGTTTTTTGATGTTCGATCATGAATCAGACGAGTTTCATAAACTTTATTTATCGTTTTACGAAGAAGCGACAGCTTTTGGAATAGAGAATTTAATTTTTGATATTTCACGAAATGGGGGAGGAAATACTCGGCATTGGATTGAACATATTGTTGCGCCCAATATTGAAGAAGAAGTCTTTTTTGAACGATTTGTTTTTGCTAGAGATACAGATTTGGTCGTTAATTATATCGATTTTTGGTTTGATATTTGGTATAATAGAACAGTCGAAATGCGATCAACAAGTGGGATTCCAATTGAGATTATGCATCCAGAAGATTTGTTTGAATCAAGTTTGTATGGAGTTATTGAAGATTCAATTTTGCCTAACAACAACGGAAAACCAGCATTTGAAGGGAATATTTTTGTCTTAATAGATGGATTCAGTTTTTCAGCATCAGATGCCTTTGCTCATTTTGTCTACCAGACAGATTTTGCAACTTTGATTGGAAGACCTACAGGAGGCTCAGGGATAGGAATTCAACCGATGGCATTCTCACTTCCAGAAAGTGGCTTGTTAGTCCGTTTTGATGTATTTTACGGTATTAACGCTGATGGCTCTGCTAATCAAGGAGTGGGTACGACACCTCATTATTTTTCAAATGATTATTTTCCACTTGAAACTGCATTAAGAATAATCGAAGAACGGCGATCAACAGAGCAAGATTAAGGCGGTGTTTGTATGAGAAAAAGTGGTATATTTTTACTACTTTTGGCATTATTCCTAATGAGTTGCCAAAATGTTCCAAACGAAGATAATGAGTTTAACACTGAAGCGACCACCGTAATAACAGAAGCAGTTATAGAAACTACCGTTGCAACAGAAGCTTACAGCTATGAAGATGATCGATTTGTGTTAACAATTGAACAAGCCATAACAGACTTTCAATTTATGTGGGAATTTATAGATGAAAATTTGCCTAGCTTTAATTTACTTGAAAGAGTCTCAGGGCTTAATGTAGATGAAATTAGAGCAGACGGTTTAGCATTTTTAGAAAATTACAGCGATTTCATCTCTATCCGAGATTTTTATGATTTTCTAATACAGCATCTCGAAGTATATACTCCTATTTTTCATTTGGGAGTTGGTGATGGAGGTTTGGCTAGTTTATTTATATTTCACTCAGAACATGCACAACATCTGTTTGGAGAAGTTGTTTTTGATCTAGATTGGACGCTCGCTGTCTATCATTATCTTTTTCCGTGGCAAATAATGGAGCCGTCTGAAATGAAGCTTCAAGAAACAATTTCAAGACCAAGTTTTCGTGTTATTGATGATTATACGGCGCTCATTAACATTCCGAACTTTAGCATGTTTCCACATGAGTTTGATGAGTTCCATCAACTTTATTTATCCTTTTACGAAGAAGCAACAGCCTTAGGGATTGAGAATATAATATTTGATATTTCTCGAAATACTGGTGGAAGCACGTGGTATTGGGAGCAGCATATCGTACGTCCTAATATCGAAGAAGAATTGTTCTATGAGCTTTTAGTCTTCGCGAGAGATTCACAGATAATTCTGGACTATTTTGATCGATGGGCAGACGGAAGGTTTGAAATGCAACCAATAAATGATCGTCAATTTGAACTTGAGCATCCTGAAGATTTAGATGAATTAGGGTTATATAGCTTGCTTACATACTCCGTTCAGCCTAGTCACGATGGGACTCCAGCATTCGAAGGGAATTTTTATATTTTGATAGGTCGACCTAGTTTTTCTGCATCAGATGCCTTTGCTAATTTTGCTTACCAAACTGGATTTGCAACCTTAATTGGACGACCAACTGGCGGAGCAGGAGTAGGTTTTGAACCATTTATGTTTTCACTCCCAGAAAGTGGTATTCTAGTTCGCTTTGATTCAGTTTATGGCGTCAATCCAGATGGCTCGCCCAATCAAGAAATCGGCACACTACCTCATTATTTTTCAGAAGGGCGTGAGCATACACTAACAACAGCACTTAGAGTCATCGCAGAACGACGATTACAGGAACAAGAATAAAGTGGTGATTATAACATGAAAATTTTCAAATTTTGTAGCAAATACTTAAAAAAATACCAATTAAAGCTAGTAATCTACGTTTTTATCGGCCTATTAACAACTCTAATTGGTATTATAACAACCTATCTAATCGGAATTTTCCTTGACACACTTGTCATGGCTGGTGCACGTCAAGATGTTTTTAACTTTGCCTTGTTCTTCATCAGCTTAAATATCCTCAAAGTACTTTTGGGTTACCTCTCAACACTTCTATATATAAAAATGCAAATTAATATGGGAAATGAATTGAATGTTGACGCAATTTCTCACGTTCAAAAACTGTCTCTATCTTTTATAAACCAAACCGATACGTCCTATTTGAATCAAAGCGTTAATAATGATAGCAATGAACTTGTTATTTTCTGTATTACAATCATTCAAAATGTTGTAATAAATATCGTGATGCTGGTTGCTCCGTTTATCATTTTACTTTCGATGAATATAATGATTGCTATTATTTTGCTAATATTTATTGTAGCTTACATATTCATATACAGAGCATTCAAAAAACCACTACATGAGGCAAGTTTTCTATTCAGAGAAAGTCAAAGCCATTTTTTCGCAAGTTTATACGAGCAATTTCAATACATAAAGTTGATTAAAATAAATGGTGTCCAAACAGAGATCAATCAGCGTTTACACAAAAGTTTTGATGACTTAAAGACTACGGCATTAAAGGATCAAAAAATCAATTACCTGTTTTCAAGTCTAGATCAGTTTATTGGAATTGGTGCACAAATGGTACTATTTATAATTGGAGGTCTGCAAGTTTTAAATGGAAATTTCACCATTGGGATGTTTACAGTATTTTCAATCTATTTTAATATGATGCTTTCATCTGCACGCTATTTTTTCAACCTTGGCGCAATTTACCAAAGTAAGCTAGTCTCTTTCGAACGATTAAATCAAATTTTTGAACAGATGGTAGAAACAGTTGGCAATGAAATAATAGATAGCATAGAAAATATTGTGTTAGACCAAGTTAATTTTGCTTATGGAGATAAAGTAGTTATCCAACAAGCTGATATGTCATTTGAAAAAGGCAAGCTATACGTTATTAGCGGTAGCAATGGAAAAGGAAAAAGTACGCTAATAAATTTGCTATTAGGCATGTACATAGACGAGAAGCAGGGGAATATTCTTTACAACGGGGAAAATATCAAACTGCTCGATATGGTTACTTTGCGAAAAGAGTTGATTGGATTTTCGGAGCAAGAAACGTCATTGGTGCAAGATACGATAAAGTATAATCTAACATTTGGAAAAGACGTCGATGAAGAAAAGTTATCGTTCTATCTAGAATTATTAAATATGCATGAGTTTATCGGAGAATTGGAGTCGGGAATTGGTTCATTCATAAATGAAAAAAACACTAATATTTCCGGTGGTGAAAAACAAAAAATATCAATTTTAAAAGTGCTGTTAAAACAACCAGATCTGATGATTTTCGATGAACCAAGCTCGGCTTTGGATGCTCAAACAACAGAGAAATTTATAAATCACCTATCAAGTATTAAGCAAGATAAGATGATCATCCTCATCACACACGATTCAGATATAAAAGCTTGTGCAGATGTTGTTATAGAGTTGTGACAGAATCATTCATTAATATTTAATTCACAAACAACGACTATAATTCTTCTTATCGAGAGGTGATGTTTTATGAAAAAAAATTGGATAATAACGGCTGTAATTGCATTTTTAACTTTAATAATCGGAGTGACTACAACTTACTTCGTTTTAAGAAATGAAGGTATAAGAGATGCTGTGGTCGAGCAGAGCATAGAACTCAATGCAAATAATACTGAAAAAAACGAAGAACTCGAAGAACTTTCAGAATTTCTAAACATCTTACATCACCTACGAACAAATCACTATTTCTTTGATGAAGATATAGATTTAATTCAAGGCGCAATCGAAGGCATGATTGCAACAATTGATGACCCATGGGCTTGGATTCTTAGCAATTCGGAAGCACAGGCACGCAATAATCTACTTCAAGCTAATCTGGCATCTGGTATAAATATTGAGATTAGCGAGTGGGATGGATATTTCGTGGTGGTTGAAGTCGGTGAAGAATTGTTAGCTAGTGAGACTGGAATTTTACTTGGGGATGCGATCATTTCAGTTAATGGAGGCTGCACGAAAGGTACTTTAATCGGCGAACCTGGAGAAGTTATTATGCTTGAGTTACAACGTGGGAATAAGATTTTTGAATTGGAACTAGCAAACGAGACTTTTAGTGTAACGGAGCTTGAAACAAAGGTTTTTGAACAAGAGGATCAAAGAATTGGTTAATATCCACATACCAGTTTTTTACGAGCAGATGATGACCGAGCTTAACCAAACGTTATCCGAATTAGAAACCGAAGAGATTGATGGGTTAATTATTGATATTCGTGACAATCCAGGTGGTGCTGTATCAGCTTTAATCTCGATGTTGAGTCGGTTTATACCGTCGGGAGAAGTTGTTTTTACTAACGTTAATATTCTGGGACATGAAATCCCTAATCTTAGTGGTTCCGTTTTTGATATCGTTGACGTTGAAGTAGTTATTTTAATTAATGAAAACAGTGCGTCAGCTTCAGAAGTTTTTGCTGCTGCAATGAAGGAAGTCGGAAATACTGAAATTATTGGAACTACCTCACATAAGAAAGGAACTGCACAACTCCCAGTTCACTTTAGAGATAACATAATCAATTTGACTTTCAATGAATACCTATCCCCGCTCGGAAACCGTATCGAAGGCTACGGTGTCACTCCAAGCATCTATGTCAAACAAGCCGACTTCCATTCATTCTCACCTCTCCACCTAGGCATAAACGTCATCCTAGAATACGACACAGTTGACTCCAGAACTGCCAATGCTCAACTAATCCTAGACCTCCTAGGTTACGAAGTAAATAGAACAGACGGCTTTTTTGACACTTCAACCGTCGATGCAGTCCGCGAATTCCAACAGAACAACAACCTAACTGAAACAGGGTATTTAAACGCTGAAACAGCTACTGCATTATCACTCGCACTACTCGAAAAACAAAATAACCCTACCTACGACACCCAACTTCAAGCAGCACTCGATTATTTCAAACAATAACCCTAATTTTAAAACAAATCTAACAGCACAAGCGTTAATTCTGATACTTGTGCCTTTCAACTTTTATTAGGAGGTATCAGTATGATCTTACCACGTGCACTTAAACGCTTTTGCGATATTTGTTTTTACATGACATTTGCAAGTATATTTGGTGTCTTTTTTGGCGGTGAAAATTACATTTCAACCCTGCCAATCTTCATGCTTGTTGCCTATTTGGGAGCCTTCCTGTCCCCTTACGGACGCGTTAAATATCTCAGCATCATCCCGCTATTTCTAGTATTTTTCATCCTCCCTCCAACACTAATCAACTTTGTTGTTTTAACACCAGCTATCCTTTATATGATTTGGAATATACCAAAGCTAAATGAACGAATTACTGAGATTGAATATACTGAGATATTCATGAAGTTTTTAATTTCTTTTGCCATAGCTATCGTATTTACCGCGATTTTTATTGGCTTTAGCCTACTGCCATATGACACTTTCCTGTTCAGGATATCATTCGTATTTAATGCAATTATATTTATGCGCTTAACTCGACATCCTGAGTCTATACAAAAACAAAAAATATTCAAAATAATGAATTCAATCTCAACAGTTGGTGCTATGATTGCTGCTCTGTTAATGAGTACAAACCTATTCCTCAGATTAGTCGGACTTATTTTGCACTATATTTTTATCCTTCTATTTTCCCCTCTTTGGTTGCTTTTGATTGCCATTTTTCATATTTTTGGTCTAGATCCATTAACCTTTGATCTTGAAAATACATTTCTACATGAACTTTTAAATCTTATGCTTGGCATAGGTTCTAGGTCTCCTATGATGCATTACATTGAAGGCACTGATTATGCTAGTCAAGAAGGGATACCAATGTTGGTAATCCTTGGTTTTATTTTGGTTGTCGTTTTAGCAATGATTCAAATATTCAGAATCATTATGCAAAAAACTATTCCGCGTCTTTCAAGAAATGATGAAATTGAAGAGATCAGAACGCCCCTTGATCAGTATGAGAATAAAAGACAACTCGCGCGCCGTTATGACAATCAAATTAGAGATATTTACCGCGATTTTTTGACGCTTATTAAAAGGAAAGGTGTTAATGTTGATAAGAAAAGCTTAACAAGTTACGATGTGGATCAGCTAACTAAAGCTAAATTTAAATCAGCTAAGTCGCAAGATTTGAGAAAGGAATATATTCGAGTTCGGTATGGAAGATTTGAATATACAAAAGAAGATGTAAGGCGGGTGAAGGGGTTGTATAAAGAGGTTGAAAAGGCATTGAGTGACAGGTTGAGTAAGGTTGAGTAAGGTTGAGTGATTTCGTTACTCGTGGTACTCAATACTAAGAATAAGACCGAATTTAGGATTAGAAGTAAATAAATGTTCAAAAGTGTAAATCTAAAGTGGTGATTATAACATGATAATTTTCAGTTTAAACACACAAAAAGGCTCCGCCATCACAAAGTGGAAGAGCCTTTTATATATACTCATAAACCTATTTCGTCTTAACCCAACTCACCGCAAGCGCCCCTGGCCCAACATGCGCCGAAACAACAAGCGAGAGTGGTAATTCATGAATCTTGTGATTTGGATGCAATTCATTAACAGCAGCCTTTAAAATCGCAGCCTCCTCTGGATTCTCCATATTCAACACACAAATCTCATAATTATCATCAAGATTTGCATTTTTAACCGTATCAATTAAAAACTGAATCGCTTTTTTAAACGTACGCACCTTTCCAGCCGCCTCGATCTTACCCTCAGGCGTTAAATAAACAATCGGTTTAATCTGCAACAACCCGCCGATAACAGCCTCAGCATTAGACAAACGCCCACCTTTTTTCAAATTATCCAAAGTTTTAACAGCTGCAGTTAAATTTGTATGCTTTCTCATTTCTTCAAGCACAGCAAGAATCTCAGCAGAAGATTTACCTTCTTTTGCCAACTTAGAAGCTTCAATCGCTAACCACCCTTGCGAGAAAACAAGTGTCTTTGAATCAAAAACATGAATCTTAGAAGCATCAACCATTTCTGCTGCACTTACCGCCGAAGCGTAAGAACCACTAATTGCTCCAGAAATTGTGACATGAATGATCTCATCATAACCATCTGCAAATAACTTTTTATACAACTCAACAGTTAATCCAATAGCTGGCTGTGATGTAGATGGCAACTCTCTTTGCGAACTTGATAATTCTAAGAATTTCGCAGGCGATATTTCTTTGAACTCTTGATAAGAATCCGTCCCAAAGATGATCATCAAGTAACTAGAATAAATATTGTATTCCTTTAATAAATCTTCTGTAAGTGATGCGGTTGAATCTGTGATGATAGCGATTTTATTTGACATTTTTTTAACCTCGATTATATAATAGTTTTTACTGCAAAATACGATACTTCGATTAGTATATTCAGTTTTTGCCTAATTATGTAACTTCACTCCACGTAACGCCAATTGTACCTTCACCAACATGTGCTGAAACAACGAGCGAAAGTGGTAAAACATGAATCGTAATATTTGGATAAATTTCAGCGAGTTCATCTTTTAAAGCATTCGCATCATCCAAATTATTCATATGCATAATCCCAATTTCATAATTGTCGGTTAGATCAGCTTCATTTGCTAATGTTACAAGTGCTTGTAGCGCCTTATTAAACGTACGTACCTTGGCCATCGCCTCTAATTTTCCATCCTCTGACATTCCAATAATTGGCTTAATTTGCAACATCCCACCAATAACAGCACTCGCATTAGACAAACGTCCACCTTTTTTAAGATTATCTAATGTTTTAACCGTTGCGCGAAGAAATCCAGTTTTTTGAATTCTTTCAAGTTCGGCGAGGATTTCTTTAACATCCATACCAGTAGCTGCCATTTTAGACGCCTCAATCGCCAATGCACCTTGCGGAAAAGCGACAGTTTTTGAGTCGAAAATATGGATTTTATCAGCTGCGACGATTTGAGAAGCATTAATTGCAGATTGATAAGAGCCACTTAACTGACTTGAAATGGTAATATGAATGATTTCATCATACCCATCAGCAAATATTTGCTCATACAACTCGACTGTCAAACCTGGGGCAGGTTGTGAAGTAGTTGGTAATTCTTCTTGCGCTGCCGATAATTCAACAAACTTTTCAGGCGAGATCTCTTTAAATTCCTGATAAGAATCATTCCCAAAAATAATCATGAGGAAACTAGTGTGAATGTTGTGAGCTTTTAGCATATCCTCTGTCAAACAGCCCGTAGAATCAGAAACTATTGCGATCTTTTTAGACATATTCATCAACTCCATTATGTAAATAGTTTGAAATGAAAATAGTTTGCCTTTTCAAACTATTCAAGTATTCTATCATGCCCAACAACTCATTGTCAAGGCACTATTTAAATTTTAACACTTATTTGCGAGGTAATCAAGGATTTTAAGTAGACAAACGTTGCAAAATAGCTTAAAATTGAACAAGGATGAAAAAGGAATGGTTGAAATGGCTCTAATCATGAAATATATAGCTACCAAAGAAGATGTGGGCATCACTCTTGGTGATTTTTTACTCCAACAACAACTTTCAAAAAAAGCGATTATCGCCTTAAAGCATCGTGGCGGAAAAATTTGCGTTAATAATGAGTCGCGTACAACCAGATGGCAACTTCAAAATCAAGACCTTGTAACAGTAACCTTCCCTGATGAGCAGGTGAGTCTTCATTTAAAACCTGTGCAGATGGAGCTTAATATCGTTTACGAAGATGCCTTTTTGCTAGTGGTTGATAAGAAAGAGGGACTTCCAGTAATGGCAACAGGAAATTGTCTTCAGGCGTTAGCCAATGGGATTCTGGCTCATTATGAAGAAATAGAACTCGCCTCGACTGTCCACTTTGTCAACCGACTAGATAGGGGAACATCAGGTTTGTTGATCGTGGCCAAATATCGACATATTCACCATTTAATGAAGCTTGAAATGTCTAAGGTCACTAGAAAATATTATGCTTTAGTAACAGAAATTATGATTGGTAAAGGTGTGATAGAGGCACCGATTTTTAGACCAGATATGAACTCGATTAAACGGGTTGTTGATGAAAGGGGACAATATGCCCTTACGGATTACGAAGTAGTGGAAAATTTTTCTGCTTCAACGTTGGTCAAATGTCGACTCGAAACAGGGCGTACCCATCAGATTAGGGTTCATCTGGCGCACCTAGGACATCCGATTTTAAAAGATCCGCTTTATGGTGACGCGAAAGAGGAGGACTTGCAGTTGCTACACAGCTATTTTGTTGAATTTGTCCACCCTATTACAAACGAAAGGCTTGTTTTTGAAACGGGTGTGCCAGATAGGTTTGGAATTTAAGCGGTAATTCTACCGTCTTTTTTTTTGACTGTGAGCATAAACTTTTATGCATGGATTTATGATTAAGGGGGCAGGCAAGTGATACATAAAATATGGATGGCACTATTTATCATTGGTATTGGGTATAGTTTTTTTACAGGGCGAGTAGCTGATGTGAATCAAGCGATATTGCAGGGGGCATCGTCTGCGGTGACTTTGGTGTTTAGTTTAGCGGGAATTTTAATTTTTTGGACAGGGATTTTACAAGTAGCAAATCAGGCTAAAATGCTTGATTTATTAGCGATTATTTTGCGACCGATCACCAAAATCCTCTATCCTAAATTAGCGAGTGATCACCTAGCTCTTAAATTCTTAACAACTAATATGATCAGCAACTTCTTAGGATTATCTAGTGTGGCAACAGGAGCAGGAATCAAGGCGATCAAGGCATTACAGGAAACGAATCCCGATCAGAAAAAGCCAAGTTTTGAAATGTATACACTGCTCGTTGTAAATACAGCAGGCTTAACGCTAATTCCAACAACAGTCATTTCCTTAAGGTCAACTTTCAACGCCATAAACCCGACCGATGTTTATATGCCGATCATTTTGACAGCTTCAATTAGCCTTTTGATTGGGCTTATTTGTCATAACATTTGGAGTCGCATCAAAAAAGTGCAGTCATCAGGTATTTCTGAAAGGGGTCAGGGCTAATGAATATAGGAGTTTATATCGTTCCGGTCTTTTTGCTTCTTGCATTTGGAATGGCATTTTGGAACAAGACAGCCGCTTTTGATGACTTTGTTGACGGAGCAAAGGATGGACTAAAAGCAGTGAAATCAATCGTTCCCAACCTCATCGGGATGATTGTTGCAACAAAAGTTTTTTTAGCATCTGGCATTGTGGAAAGTTTGACAGAATTAGCAGCGCCCCTTCTAAATATCTTAAATATTGAAGGGGCTGTTTTACCGCTAATGATTTTACGACCGTTATCAGGATCGGCTTCCTTAAGCTTCGCAAGTGAGCTTATCCAAGTACATGGTCCTGATTCTTTAATTGGAAGATTGACTTCTGTTATGCAAGCGAGTAGTGATACAACAATTTATATCATTACCATCTATTTAGCGGCGGTTGGAATTAAAAATATGCGTCATGCTTTGAAATTAGGCTTGATTGTTGATATCGTCTCTTTCATTTTGGCGGCAGTTTTTGTGAGCATTCTCTTTGCTTAGGATTGAAAAATAGCCATTTTTCGTGTATACTTAACAATATCATGAAGTTAAAGCGAGTGTTAGCGAATGAAAATTGGAATTATGGATTCTGGTGTAGGCGGCTTAACTGTCCTAAAAGAGTGTTTGGTGCGCCTTCCTGAGCATGAATATATCTACTATGCAGATTCTAAGCATGCTCCTTATGGGACAAAAACGAGGGATGAGGTTTATGAATTAACAGCAAATGCGGTGGATTTTCTTGTTGGACTAGGTTGTGAAATAGTTGTTTTAGCTTGCAATACGGCAACCAGTGCGGCGGCGGTCGGGTTACGTCTAAAATATACGATACCGATTGTGGGGATGGAGCCGGCGATAAAACCAGCGCTTGAATTTGCCCAAAATAGGCGTGTTTTGGTGACGGCGACTGAATTGACTTTGAGTCAACCTAAATTTACTGAGTTGATTGAGAAGTTGGATGTGAATTCACGAGTGGATTTTTTACCCCTGACTGAGTTAGTAGAATTTGCGGAGCAGGGCATGTTTGATGTTCGGGTTGTTACGGCTTATCTTGAAGAAAAATTGGCGCATTTGGATTTAGATCTTTATGGCAGCGTAGTGTTGGGGTGTACTCATTTTCCGCTTTTTAAGGGCTGTTTTGAAGCTGTTTTGCCTTTTGGGACAGCTGTTGTGGATGGGAGTGTTGGAACGACAAAGCGTGTGAAGGAGTTTGCGAAATCGCCGAGTAAGACGCCTAGTTTAAGTTTCTTTTTATCAGGTGAGCCGATATTAGAGGGTAAGTTTTTTGAGCGGGTAAAACGCATTATCGCGCAAAATGATATTTAAATCCGTGGTATGAAAGTAAAGTCATCTGGGAACACTAATCCCGAGGTGATTTTTTTTATGGTACATTTTTCTGATAAGTGCACAGCAAAGATGAGTGCTGGCTTAACGAGCGAGTTTGCTGGCGACTTTTTTGAAATCGAAAATGCTTATGTCCAAACTGATTTAGCCGGTGGTTCAATTTCTAAAAGGATCACACAGACAAAAGCCGATTTAATCAATAACAAAAGCGTGTCTTTTTAAACGGCACGCTTTTGTTATAATTATTCAGTTTCAAGTGGCAGCTCTTTGAAAGAAATACCTCCCATTTCGAGATAGATCGCATCATTTGAAAATTCGATAACCCAGCGCTTGAAATCCTCAATATCGGGAATATCGACCAAGGTTTCTAATTTCACACGCTCGCTGTAAAGGATTTGCCCGATGTCATAACCTTGTTGCTTTAGTCTGTTTTGTAAAGTGTCAAATAGCGAATAATCAACGGACAACCAAACTGATTGACGCCTGATGCGTCTAATGAGCCCTATGGTTTTAAGCGTTTCGCTTACAGCGCCACCATAAGCGCGAATTAAGCCGCCAGCGCCAAGCTTAACCCCACCAAAATAGCGGGTTACAATGACGAGACAATTCCGAATATTCTGCCTTTGCAAAACCTCTAGCATAGGTGCTCCAGCTGTTTTGTTGGGCTCGCCATCATCAGCAGCCCGCCCAAATTCATTATGCTCCCCAATTAAATAAGCCACAGCGTGATGATTAGCCTTATCATGTAATTCACGAATATCATTAATATAATGATTTGCCTCCTCAACCGTGTACACACGAAAGGCGTGACAGATAAAGCGACTTCTGTCCACAACTATTTCATGATCTCCATTTTTTGCTAGCATTAAATAATCAGTCATTAAGAAACCTCCAATTAATTAATAATGATGATTGGGCCTCTTGCTAGAGCTTCCACTACTAAATTGATAAAAGGTATAGCCTCTAAATTGAAATCATCAATATCAGCAGTATACCCGTCTGTACAAAACGTAAAAACAAGCGGATCTTGTACCAAAAGGAGTGCCTCTTCAAAAAGTTCAGCTTGCTCTCGCCAATTGGTAATTTCTTCCTCAATTGGTGCATTGGAAAAAGCATCGTATTTTAAGGAATTATCACTATCAAATCCATTGAAATGCACAGCTTTAATATGACCGTGGACAACAAACAAATAAACGAAGTAATCAAAAGCTTCGCCATCTTGATTGATGCTCATATAAACACCATCTGCATAAGGGCCTCTGTCCATCGGTGTTGTTGCTAGGGCTGTTGTTGCCAAATTGGCGAAATCAGCTGTATCAAAATCTACCTTCTCGTCGACGTAAGCTAAAAGCAAAGCATCAGCCAGATAAGCTCTTGTTGTGCCAACTAATGATTGCTCAAGAAGAGAGGCTTGTCCATGAAAATCATATTTGAAAATATCTTCAAACCCTTCTAACTGAGCTACATTGCGTCGAGAATTGTTTGCAAATGGAGCAATACTATTTAAAGAAACCTCTGTAACAACATCATCAGAATTAACGCTAATGGCGATAAAATTTTGCCATCTCTGATCATCTGAATTTTCTTCAAGTGCAAAATAAACAACGACAGGCAATGAATGATCAATCACAACATCTGCCACATCTGACTGGCCGACTTCGTTTTCGATACAACCTACCAATAGGAATATGGCAGCAAAAATCATGAGTGTTTTAAACATAAAAATCCCTCCTACATCAAATTTTATTTTCCCCGTGGTAATATTATAACATAAATTCCAAGGAATGAAATGGCTTTGGCAAAAGAAAATCCTAAAGCACCTAAGGCAAGCGTATAAAAAAAGCTAGTTTGTCAAAATCCCACTTGGTAAAAGGCATAATGCTATTTTTAGAAAAACCTTGAATTGATTCATTTTTTAGGATTGAAAAAAATTTAAAAGATGGTATAATAAACGTTAGAGGTGATTTGCACATGAATATGAGAAAGAAAATAATCTTTCATATCATCGCCGGAGTCATCGGTGCTACGATATACTATCTATTTTTTGAAGGAACGACCATATTACAAGCATTTTTGTTCGTTTTGGTCTACTTAGGTTTTAGTCTCTTGTTTGACTTTATCGTTGAAAAGAGAAGGGCGAAATCTAATCCGACAACTGTAGCGGTTGATCGGGAATTGGTTGAAGCTTTTATCGACGCTGTTGGTGGTGCTCAAAACATTGCCTCAACAGACCATGAATCAGCCAGATTGAAAATAGTAATTAATGATGCGGATTTGATTGATCAAGAAAAGCTAAAAGCTCTTGCATTAGAAGGTGCATATTTAGCTGGAGATCAATTACAAGTTACAATTGGGGCAAATTCAGATGAATTTTCGCGCCAAATCGAGGCTGCTATCAAATAAAAAATTAAAAATTCTTAAAAAGTCCCATAGAAGTGAAAAAAACAGTTGATTTTTAAACTAAAAAGGGTTACAATAAGAAGCATAGTCGAACGAATCAAGTTCGAGACAATATTGGAGGCGTTACTATGGAAAAGAAATTCACAATTATTGATGAGATGGGGCTGCATGCTAGACCAGCAACAGTACTAGTTAATACTGCTGGCAAGTTTGCTGCTGAAATCACATTAGACTACAATGGAAAGTCTGTTAATTTAAAATCGATCATGGGTGTGATGTCATTGGGTGTTCCTCACAATGCTGAAATTATTATCTCAGCTGATGGCGAAGACGCTACAGAGGCATTAGTAGCACTTGAAACAACACTTGCTGATCAAAATTTAGCGAAAGCTGTATAATTGTAGTTAAAAATAAGTACGCCAAAACACGTGACGTAATTTTGCATGTGTGTTTGAGCATCTATTGAAGTGCTAACTAATTGTATTGGTTAGTGCTTTTATCTTTGAGTAGCTGGTTTAAATCGACATTTTTGGCAATACTAAGAAGGTTAATTTAGTGTTTGTTAGGAAGTGTTGTTATGAATAAAAAAAATGTGAAAGTCATCCTATTTGTTTTAGGGTTGTACTTTACTTTAAACGTTGTTACGGCTGTTTTTGCAGTGGAGAAGGAGCGGGATATTTTGGAATTTGTAAAAGAATTTGAATCGACTAATCAGAAAGTGGCTTATTTGACTTTTGATGATGGACCTTCGATTTATACGCATGATTTATTGGACGTTTTAAATCAACATGAAGTACCTGGGATTTTCTTCGTATTGGGTAAGCAAATTGAATATGTGCCGAATTCAGATGAGATTTTGAAACGGATGCTTGATGAGGGTCATCATATCGCACTACACACGATGACGCATGATAAATTTGCCCTTTACCACTCAGAGAAATCGCCAAATGTATTTAAGAATGAGATGTTGGAGTTAAAGGAAGAGATTAGACAAAGAACAGGACATGTCACTAATTTATGTCGCGCGCCTTTTGGAAAAGAAAATCATTTTAAGCTTGCCCATCATAAAGTCGTTGAGGATACAGGCCTTTATTGTATAGATTGGCATGTTGATTCAAAAGATTGGGAAAAAACTAGTGCTGACCAAATTTATAATGAAGTACAACATCAGTTAAAAGAGGTAAGAAAAGATCAAAGCGAGATTGTTTTGTTATTTCATGAATATGAGAGAACTGTTGAGGTTATGCCTCGAATTATTGCGCTTTTGAGAAAAGAAGGTTATCGCTTTGAAGCTTATGTTGAAGGCAAAGTTTTTGAAGGGTTGAAATAAATGTAGGCTTATTGCTTGCATTTTTTATTTTAGAAAAAATAATACTTGCAATGTTGTATACTTTGTGGTATTATATTTCTTGTTGATTCTAGTGCTTCATCCAAACTAGACTATACCGCTAAAGATATCAAAAAAACCACTGCGATCATGGCGGAATCGGTAGACGCGCCAGCTTGAGGGGCTGGTGGGATTAGTCCCGTGGAGGTTCAAGTCCTCTTGGTCGCACCATTATAATTGTCAAAATTGACAAAGTTGGCAATAAAATTAAATATGGAGTAGTACTCAAGCGGCTGAAGAGGTGCCCCTGCTAAGGGTATAGGTCGGGCAACCGGCGCGAGGGTTCAAATCCCTCCTACTCCGCCATTTTTTTTTGCTTAAAAATATGCGACATTTTCAAATGATTTACTTTTCGGCTTGACTAATGCTAGTAAGAGGAGTATAATGGGGTTATTGTAGCGTCTATTATTTTAAATGGATTTTGCTACAACGACTTGTAATTGAAACTGTCGATAACAAAGTTGAAAAAATATAGAATTAGAAAGAGGATGAATCATCAGATGTTGATGGCTAGTTTGATTTTAGTACCCGTTATTTTTGGCATTATATTGTATAAAATCCCGTTAAAATTAGGAAAATTTGTGTTGCTAGGTGTTCAAAGCTATTTGCTTGCACTGGCAGTTTTTTTGTTTTTACAAACGGAGAATTACCAAGAGCTTTATACCATTCTTGGGGGAGATAGCCCGATTTTAAATATCGCTTTGCGTGGCACTAGGCTAACATATTTACTAGTGCTTGTAACGAACTTGTTATTTGCGATTGGCTTTGTCTATAAAATTAAGGATAAGTTCTTCGATGGGAAATTGATGTTGCTTTATTTGATTTTGCAGGGATTGACAAGTGGATTGTTTTTAACGGATGACCTATTTAATTTATTTATCCTTTTTGAGGTTTCAACGGTTGTGACGACGCTTCTGTTAATGTTTAAAAAAGAGGGGCGTGTGGTGTATGATGCACTATACTATTTGATTACTCAGATGGTTTCGATGATGTTTTTCCTATTTGGGGTTGGCTTTTTATATCGCTTGTTTGGGGTGTTGTCGGTTTCGCAAATGGCTAGTATGGTTGCTTATGCACCAGCAAGTGAACTTGTTTTGCCATTTTCGTTTATGATGGCGGGCTTATGTTTTAAATTAGGGATTTTTCCGATGCATGGCTGGGTATCAAGAGCATATGGATTAAGTAGTGCGCCGATTACTCAAATCGCAGTGATGTCATCAATTATGATGAAGACGACTTTATACTGGTTGTTTCGATTTTATTATATCTTCTTACCTGCTTTTGATTATGGTTTTTTATTGATAGTTTTCGCTGTGGCGACTTCTTTTGGCGGTGCATTAAAGGCGATTAGTCAAAAGGATATTCGCTTGATCTTGGCTTACAGCACAGTTTCGCAGATCGGATTTATGATGGCAGTTCGTTTCCTTGGAGATGAGTATTCTTATGTGGGAAGTATGTACCATATTGTGACGCATGCAACGTTTAAGATGATATTATTCTTATCGGCAGGGTTGATTATTAGGAAGTATAAAACAGCTAATATTCATGAGATTCGCGGTGTGTTAAAACGTGTGCCTTTTGCGGGAGCAATTTCGATTATCGGGATGCTTTCTATTACTGGCTTCCCGTTTTCAAGTGGTAGTGTGTCTAAGTATTTTATGTCGGCAGGGCTTGATCATATTGGCTTGGAAATTTTATTTTGGTTGATGAGTTTTGGAACGATTTTAATTTTCGTTAAGTATGCCAGTATGCTACTTCCTTCAACTAAAGGCGAAAAGTTCGATATTAAGGCTGTAAAACAAATTTCTTTGTTAATACTAACCATTATAACACTTGTTTTAGGAATAACTATGAATAATGGACTCAATCGCTTGTTGGCAGTTGATGTGAATGTTAACAATGAGAATTTTATGATTAAAGGGATTATTTATACTATGTTAGTTGTTGTAGCAGCTATCATATATCGAAAATTTTTATATCAAAGAAAGATTGTTTATGATACGATGGAGCATTCGCTGTCATTTTCAAGGATGTGTTTGGTGTTGGTGGCATTCTTTATGGTGTTTGTTGTTTATGGAATGTGGATGGTGAGTTAGATGAAAAGTAGAACGATGGACTATATACGTTTAATTTCCTTATTTACGTTTATTTACGTAGTTTTAAACGAGAGTATCAGCCTGTCTACAGTAGCTATGGGTGTTGTTTCAGGAGCTGTAGCTATCTGGTTGACTAATCGGATTTTAGAAATTGACTATGTGGAAATGTTTCATATTAATTTTGGGCTTATATTAGTCTACTTTTGGATTATTGTTCGAGATACTTATGTGGTCGGATTCGAAGCTATTATTCGGACTCTGAAAGGGACAATTAAGCCTAATTATATTGAGTACCGCAGTGAGCTTAACGACGAGTTTTTAACGGTCTTGCTCGCTAATGCTATTACCATGCCACCAGGGACCATTACTGTTGATCGTGATGGTGATGTAATGACAATTTTAACTATGGGATTTGAGTCGGAACAGTTTAAAAAAGATACGAAGAATCAAATTGAACGTTTGCTTGCTAAATTTGATAGTGAAGATGTGAATTAGGAGATGATGTGTGATGTTTCTTGAAATAATGATAGCAGCATTACTGGTAGCTTCAGTTATTTTTAGCTTTTCGATTCTGATGGCTAGAGATAAATGGAAGAGGTTGACTGCTTTTTCCCTTGTATCAGCAAAGATAATTATGATCATTGTGCTTTATGCAATATTTTCAGAAACAACATTCTTTCTTGATGTTGCCATTGTCTATGTCCTATTGAATTATGTCGGTGTGATTGTGCTCGCTAATTATATGCTAGAGTGGAGGAAGAAGCAATGAATGTCGTCATTGGTAATGTGGTAATAGGTGTTGGAGTTGTGATGGTTTTTATCGGGATGTATGGCTTTTATAAGTTTGATGATTTCAAATCAAAGCTATTAGCTGCTGCAACCATTGATACAACCGCTTTGATTACAGTGTTAATTGGAGCGATGATCCGCAGTGGATTCCGCTGGGTGACATTAAAGATCATGTTAATTTTAATGATTTCCCTTATTTTGAATCCTGTTGTAACTAGTAAGATTGCCTTAGGTGCCAAAACAAATGAAGAACGAAAGCAGCTAGAGGCCAAAAAGGAGCATTCTTAAGTGGAGTTTATACATTTTATCTATATTTTGCTTATTATTTTCGCTCTTTTTAGCGTTTTTGCTAAAAATTTAAAACGTGCGATTGTTGGGAGTGGTGTTTTTGGTTTATGGGTTTCAATAGCCTATATGTTTTATCATGCCCCAGATGTTGCGATTGCTGAGGCAGTTATTTCAAGCTCTTTAGCAACCATTCTTTTTATTGTCACAATCAAGAACTATAATGATATTTCTACTAAATTAGGGCGTTTAAACTGGAAACAACTAATTGCATACTCGGTTGTTTTTATCAGTCTCGGTTTAGTTATTTATTTGACGTATACCTCGACACCTTTTGAGAATTCAGCGTTAGGGGTGTTGGTGATGGAAAGTTTCTTTGCTCATGATAGGCAAGTGAATCCTGTTGCGGCAGTTGTCCTTAATTATCGAGCATTTGACACGGTTTTTGAAGCTTTATTATTACTAATTAGTGGTGTCGGAGTCGTGCATTTAGTAAATTCAGCGAAAGCGAAAAATAAAGCTGTTATTTATGAAGACGACCCTTGGCACGAAGCGCCGGATTACGGAACGGCAAGTAAATATTATAGTTATGTGGAAAAATTAAAAAAGGGTCATGTTGTTGATAAAGAAGGAAAAAGAAGTGTTACGTTGCGTCATAAAAAACATCCTTCTGCTGTTATGACCATCACATTTATCTTTCCGATATTGATTTTTATAAGTGTTTATATGGTGAGCGATCCTTTTGCTCCTGGTGGTGGTTTTCAGGGCGGGGCATTACTTGCAGCTACATTTGTTAGTCATTATTTGATTATGCCTGATCACCCTGTTAGCACGAAATTTTTAAATTCATATGAGAAGTTTATTTATTTAGTGCTTCTTGCAATTGTGTTAATTTATATTTTATTTGGGGTTAAAAATTTGCTGCCAGATCTTTATTGGGGATATATCTTGCTTATGGATATTTTGCTTGGGACAAAAGTGTTTTGTGGATTGTCGATCATGTTTTTAAGTTTTGCTCGTGAGCATAATAAAGTTTAGCTTTTAGGTCGCTGCAAAATTGGATCTTCATCAATGGCCCTAAAACGAAAAAAAAATGAAAAAAGGGCCATTGATGAAGCCTTAATCGTCGTTTTGATGGCCCTAAAATGGAAAAAAACGAAAAAAGGGCCATTGTTTGAGCCTCAATCGTCGTTTTGATGATCCCCTAAAATGGAAAAAAACGGAAAAAGGGCCATTGCTTGAGGCTTAATCGTCGTTTTGATGGCCCTAAAATGGAAAAAAACGAAAAAAGGGCCATTGCTTGAGGCTTAATCGTCGTTTTGATGGGCCCTAAAAAGGAAAAAAATGAAAAAAGGGCCATTGCTTGAGACTTAATCGTCGTTTTGATGGCTCTAGAATGGAAAAATGTAAAAAAGACGTCAGGAAAAAGTATCGAGAAATCAATTTTTTTCGACACGCCATTATTCTGGATACTTTTGTAATTGCCTATTGATTAATATTTAGTAAGAGGTGAGGAATGAGAATGAAAAAGCACGGTTATTATCTTAAATTTCAGCTGATGTATTTTATTTTTGTCAGTGCTTTTGGCTTTTTCTTTCCTTATTTCAATGTCTATTTAGAGCAGAATTTGGGTTTTTCAGGCAGTGAGATTGGATTGGTTATTTCGGTTAGCTTGTTAGCTTCTGTTCTTGTTAGTCCGTTATGGGGAGCTTTATCTGATCGAACGGGTAGGTACAAATTGCTCCTTAAAGGTTTGCTTTTTGCCTATGCGCTTTTTGCTTGGCTTTTATTTCAGATGACGGCTTTATTTTGGGTTATTTTATTTACAACCTTGATGGAGGCGGTCGGGATTGGCTTGTCGCCGATGCTTGATGTGCTGGCTGTTGATTATTGTGAACGAACTGGAAAAGACTTTGGTCGGCTTCGGATTGCAGGGTCTATTGGCTGGGTTTTTGGGAGTTATGTGACTGGTTTTTTGATTACTAATTTGCTTTTTGATGTGGGGATAGCAATGTTTTGGCCGTTGATTTCTTTTATGATAATCGCCTTTTTACTGGCGATTTTTATCCCTGATTTGCCCGAAAAAGAGGTAACGGATGTGCAGGTTACCGAAGTGGAGAAGCCGAGTATTTGGGGGTTGTTTAAGAATAGGGCTTTTGTTTTTTTGATGATTTTTAATTTTTTGACGCTGTCTATTATTGATGCGGTGGTGGCTTTTGCGGGAAATCATTTGGTGTTAACTTTAGGCGCGCAACCGTCGGCGATTGGTTGGATGAGTGTGATTGCGGCTGGGCCTGAGGTGATTTTCTTTTTGTTTGCGACGAAACTGATGATGCGTTTAGGGGTGAAGAAGTTTTATCTTATTTCGGTGCTGACGTTGATGGGAAGGTTTTTAGTTTATGCTGTGACTTCTAATGTGTGGTTATTTTTGGCAGTTGGTGGCGTCGGGTCGTTTATGATGGCTGTTGGCGGGATTGGGAATTTCTTGTATATTAAAAAGCATGTCCAGAAAAGTTTGACTGGGACAGCTTTTGTGATTAATGTGGCGATTTTAACTTTGGGGCGTGCGATGTTTAGTTTGATGTTTGGGGTTATTTATGATTGGTTTGGAAGTTTTATGTTGTTTAAGTTCTCTCTTGTTTTTGTTGGGATTGCTTTTTTGATTTTATTGCCTACAAGGCATTTTGACGTGTTTGATGCGAGGACGGTTATGGATGAAAATAATTGAGCTTGTTTGGCTCTTTTTTTGTGGCAAAAGGAAAAGCTCCTTTCAGGGGATTTTTGCCTGTAAATTTTTGCTTTTGCCTTAGTTTTTATGGATTGGTTGTCTCGGGTGGCCAACTTATCCATCCTAGACTTTGGATTAAGCTATAGTAATATCGATTGGTGGATATTCTAGTTCTCAAATCGATCTCAAAATATCGCTAATTCAAGAAAAACTATAAATCGTGGATATTCTAAGTCTCAAATCATCCACAAAAAGCAAAAAACTAAGTTTGTGGATGAAATAGCCTTATCTGATCGAAAAACTCACCACAGATATCCTTTTTTTGATTTTTGTAGTGAGTTTTGGATGTTCTGATGGAGAAACTTACTAGAGATGTCTATTTAATTTGGATAGCCATTAAAATACTACTTATAAAATCGATTTATCAAACGTAGAACCTGAAAGGCTTAACCACTCAATCGTATCTTTTTGCTTTAAGCGGTCAATAAAATGTTGATAGCCTAGCTTTTCACTGTTGAAACTGAACATTTTTTTATCATTTACAAAAACGTCCACGCTGATGAGATCAAGAAAGCTAATATTTAAGACCTCTACCTTGGTAATTTCGCTAAAAGAAAAGTCATGACGTTTGGTTTGAATGGAGCTACCATTGATGCTGATTTTAGTAGTAATCATTTTGTATAACTCAAATATTTGAATAATTAGCATAATTACGGCGGTGATCAGCATGCTGTTGAGGTTGTTAAAACCAAAAAAAGATAAATAGATAAAATAGGATAAACCAAAGATGATGAGGATGCTAGTGAAAATTGAAAAAGCTGTGGCGTGTACTGTGAACATATAGTTGTCTGAGAACATTTCTTTGTTTTTGATGATGCCGCGGTTTAACAAAGTTGCGATAATCTCAAATGCTATAACTACGACTAATATGATGATAATTCCAAGCAAAATAAACACCTCTGTTCTATTTAAATGCAAAAAAAAATGCCCAATTTCTCGTGGGGAATCCGTGGGGAAAACCTCGTGGGGAATTTTTCTCGGTGGCTTTTATAAGCCCTAAAATCAAGTAGTGGTGCCCGGTGCGAGAATCGAACTCGCAGCTGCGCATTACCATTGCGCCATTTTACCATTAAACTAACCCGGCATGTATATTGTGAGAAAATAGCGGTAAATAGGGGGTTCTTACGGGGTCTGCATTTTAGCATGCCCCTGTTTTTAACCACTTTTTTACAAAGTTCGTGAGGTATTCGTGAGGTTTTTTTGAAAAAATTTATTTTCGTGAGGTTTTTTCCCCTGAAAATCATTAAGCTCTCTCGAAAACAACTAAGTCATCATTATACCACTAATTGTTTGCAAATGCAATGATTAATTTATTTAAAGTTTCCCCATTGATTAATTTATTTAAAGTTTCCCCATTGATTAATTTATTTAAAGTTTCCCCATTTTTCAAAGTCCTAAGAATAGTATGATTTTATACAACCATGCAGACACATTTTTTCCATCAAAAGTGGACCAATTTTGATAGGCGGACATGAAGACATCTTGGACCACATCCTCAGCATCTTGGTAATTGTATAAAATGGATGTGGCATAGCGAAGTAGATGTTCGCTGTAGATGTCAACTAGATCTTCAATTATCTTTTGTTCCATAAGGGAGCGACCTCCTCATTTTGTACATATACACCTTTATAACAGTTATGATAGGGGATTTGTGACAGGTTTAACGCAAATTTATTACTTGGCCGATATTATTCCTTCAACATGAATTCGATGCATCACCTCTCAAAAAGTGGAAATTAATTTAAATTGAAAAGCACTCTTGATAAGAAATGAATCATGAAGTGCTCTTGTTATATTAAAGGCGTGAATCTATTTTTGAAAATCTTCATCTTTCAAAGTGGCAAGGCAGATATATCGCTCGACAAGACCACCTGCTTTGGTGGAAGCTTCAAGCCTGATATCAGTTATTTTATAATTAGTGTTTTACCTTGCTTAATTATAATCTGATAGATTTACAATTCATTTAAAAGTCAGTTCCCTAACTTATACTTGTTGGGTGTGAATTTTTCTTTCTAAGTGTTAACACGATATTTATGTGGAGTATGACGTTGTTTATTAATTTTCTTCGCATGTAACAACATCATGCGCATGGCAGATAGGTAGAGCTCATAATTCTCTTTTTCTTCTTCTTTGTCCACATCATCAGGAAACTTCTCGAAATATGCTGCTGAGATAACTTTCAAATCCCGTTCAATATTGCGCTCATCTTTTTTGGTGATGATTGGTTCCCATTTGGGTGAAATATTTTGATTAAGTGTTTCTTTATTTGTTCTCAATTCTAAAAC
>JGI24703J35330_11748757_pt1 | contig 32196 bp, 30 predicted proteins | sample TergutNt197P1_FD_35330 | JGI IMG/M metagenome (IMG submission 35330)
CATGAAAAAAGTCATCGAAAAAATCAACTATAACGCTCCAGTAACCCTAACATTCACCCTCATTGCTCTAACAATTCTTCTAATCGACACCATCAGCGGTGGGCGAGTCGCGCTAAATTGGTTTGCCTTGCGTCCAACATTCGAGCTAAACAACCTTTCTCGCATGCTAACCTATATATTTGCCCATGCCGACTTCAACCACTTCTTCGGAAACTTCAGCATCATCCTTTTGATCTGTCCCCTAATCGAAGAAAAATACGGCTCTCAAAAACTTCTAATCATGATCGCTGCTACTACCATTATCACTGCCATCCTTCACATCCTCCTCTTCAACACATGGGTCTTGGGCGCTAGCGGCATCGTCTTTATGCTTATTCTCCTCACCTCCTTCACCAACATAAAAACCGGCAAAATCCCGCTCACCTTCATCCTCATCGCCTTCATCTACATTGGCCGCGAAGTCTTCCTCGGCCTCACCGTCACCGACAACATCTCCCGCTTTTCCCACATCCTAGGCGGCATCATCGGCGCAACAATCGGCTACTTTGTCCAAAATAAAAAATAATTTATGCCCAACCTCACCACAAAAATAAGTAGAAATAACCAACTTGACCATGGTTATTTCTTTTTTTGTTGCGAAAAAGGTATTAAAAAGGGGTGGAATGCGCATGATTTTAGGAGGAACTAATTTATTAAACAAAGGAGTTGCCAAAAGTGAAGAAATTGAAACTTATCCTTGCCATTTTGATCCTGAATATGATCGTGTTCGGGGTAGTAAACACAGCAAGAGCAGAGACTTACGATGAACCATCTGGTGAAACAAGCGAACTCACTCCAGTTGAAGAGCCCTCAGAAAATCAAGAAATAGAAGAAGAAATTGCTCCAGAACAAGACACTATAGAAGAAAGCAACGAAGATACGCATTTAGAAGAAGAGGAGAATTCAGAAGATGAGGAAAATCTGCAATCAGATGAGGCAGAACGCAATGTCATAATCGGCGACCTTGTTATCGACATAACCGTCTCAACTTTACCAGAACTTTTAGCTGCGCTTGGAGCTGCACCTACTAATGCTAGCGATCCCTTTGTAATCAACATTGAATCTGACATCACTCTAACTGGCACAGGTGCCGGAACAGGAACAGCCCAAGCAAACGCAGTTCCGGCTGGGAACAGAGCCATTACCGGTGGTAGGAACATTCATCTCATCTCTACAGAAGATGAAGGGATTAATCTGATGGTTAATGCAGTAGCTCGTCACTTCACTGTCGGTGGAAATGCCACTTTAACTATCGGTGAAGGAGTAAATTTAAGACGTGTTTCCGAATCAACTACAGCAAGTGCAGGCGGTGGCGTTCAAGTCCTAAATACAGGTCGTCTTGTATTAGATGGTGGTAGAATTACCAACAACCTTAATCTTCATGGAAATACAGTTGCAACAGCAGCAGTCGGACGTGGGGCAGGTGTTCGTGTACTAGTTGGCGGAACATTTGACATGTTTAGTGGTGAAATATCAGGAAATCGTACAACTGCAGACGGTGGTAGCTTTAACAATGTTAATCGTGCGGGTGGTGGTGGAATTGCGGTTGATGGAACTTTCAACCTTCATGGCGGAACAATATCTGAAAATTGGTCTCAAGGTCCAGGAGGGGCTATTTTAATGGTAGGAACCTCTTCAATCGTTAATATTTATGGTGGTCAGATTATCGACAACTGGAATGGAACAGGAACAACCCCTGGTGGTGGCGTTGGCGGTCAAGGTGGCGGTGCTATCGCGATGCACGTTGGTACAACATTAAATATGTATGCTGGTCGTATATCAAACAACTTTACGGGCGGTATTGGTGGTGATGGTGGAGCCATTGAAGCTGCTGGGAGCACGATTAATCTATTTGGAGGTACTATTTCTGGTAACAACGGCCGTCAAGGCGGTGCAATTAACAATCACGAAGGTAGTACCTTACATTTACTCATCCCTGAAACAGCAATAGATCCAATAGGAAGAAGTGTTTCGATGGCCGGCTATGCAGAAACAGGCGTTATTATTGAAAGCAACATTGCCCGAATATCTGGCGGTGGTATTGTTCAACGTGGCGGCGGTGGTGCTACAACAGGTATCCATATGCATCGAGGTATTATTAGAAATAACCAAGCCATTGGACAAAACACCTCATGGGATGGAGCAGACTTTGTACCAGGTAGCGGTGGTGGTGTCTATTTGAGCACCCGCTCATTTACCATGCACGATGGTATCATTCAAGGAAACATTGCTCAAAATACAACCGTCACAACAGCACCGTCCGCGGCAACCAACCAAGGTGGCGGCGGGGTCTACATCCTTGCAGGCACCACCTTTACCATGAACGATGGCCAAATTATCGACAACCAAACTGGACAAAGAGCAGACGCACAAGCACAAGCAGGTAGCGGTGGTGGCGGTGTTCACAATCGAGGAACATTCAATTTTAACGGAGGCGAAATAAGCGGCAACCAATCAGGACATACCGCAACAACCTCAGGAGGAGGCGGAATCTTCACACCGCTATCCTTAACCATCCCGCAAAATACAGCCAGTACCATTGCCATTCTGCTAGAAAACAACACATCAGCGACAACAGGCGGCGCCATTGCTATCCTTCCTACTGTCACAACCACCGCCACAGTACCAGCCTTTACCATGACACGAGGAACTATTCGAAATAACAGTGCCACTACTGCTGGAGACGGCATTCATTACGCACCGACTTTAAACATGAACGCTACATTAGCGACCGCTATCACCACAGGCACAGGTGCGACTACCCAATTTAATATTAGTGGAACCGCAGAAATCGAAAACATTAATTACGCACCAGTCGTTAACTTTGGACGAACAGGATCAGGTACTCTAACCATCCACCGAGCCTTCAATCTTAGTGGAAACGCCACGCTATCAGGGCTTATAAATATCGCTCCAAGACAAAGATCTTGGAACGCAACCGCCGCTACCCAAGTAGCTAGTACAGGAACAGGCATTCACAACAATACCTTCGAATTCAATATGACTGGCAACCCAACTGTTTTAAATGGACTTACATTTGCAGAACATCCAGCTGGTGCAAACCTAGATTTAATAGGCTCAGGTGCAGGAGGAGGGGCAAGAACAAATCACTATACCGTTAACCTACTAGGAGGAACAATCAGTGGAGGCGTCGACTTTGCGCCTCATGTAAGTGGAGTAGGCGGAACAGCAGGCTCACGCATAAACAACGTCACCCTTACTCTAAACGGTACAACCATAGCAGGACGGACAACTGAAAATGGTGGTGGCATTCGCTATCAACCAACGCTAAGTGCAACAGGGGGCGCAGCAGCAGCAGGAAACCGAACTAACAACTCAAACCTCAACCTAGACGCTGGCATCATTAATTACGGAATCGCAACATCAAACGGCGGTGGCGTATATCATAATCCACACACTATCCTCCCTACGACTGGAACACCAGGTACACACAACGTCAACACGAGAATACGCAATGCCACGATCACTAATAACAAAGCAGGTGACTCAGGCGGTGGTCTCTTTCTTACTCGTACCACAACAGGCGGCGGAAGCCAAAATGCGACGCTTAACATGTCAGAACCAGGATCATTCACTAGAACCATCACTAGTAATCGAGCTGGAATTAACGGCGGTGGTCTATTTGTATCACATAACTTAAACTTTACATCGATCTCCAATGGACAAATTAACGAAAATACAGCCCAAGCTCAAGGCGGCGGAGTATACATCGAAACCCCACCTGAATTAGCAACTGCAACAGGAACCTTTACTCTAACAAATACCTCCATCAATGCAAACACCTCACAACTAGATGGTGCTAGCATTTGGGTTAACCGCATGACAAACATCATAATGACAGATACAACTCTAAACCATAACCAAACTTTAACAGGCTCAGGTGGCGGCCTCCACTTTGCCCCAATCGGAAATAGTATCCATACCCTTACACTAAACGGCAGTACTATCAACAACAACACCAGTCACCTAGGCTCAGGTGGCGGCCTCTGGGCACAAAACGCCAACATTGCTCTAAACGATAATAGTACTATCAGTGATAATAACGCAGCAGAAAATGGTGGCGGCCTCTTCCTCCAAAGATCAGAAACAACCTTAGAAACGGGAACCCTTACGCTAAACGGAACTAGCGCCATCAACAACAACCAAAGCGAAACAGGAGCTGGCATCTGGATTAGCAACGGTGCCATCTTGCTAAGTAGTTCAGGTGTTACAATTCAAAGCAATCAAGCAGAAGAAAGTGGCGGTGGTCTCAATGCTTACAACAGTACCATCATAATGAACGGCGGTAGTATTTCCAACAATCTAGCTACATATGAAGGTGGCGGCCTCTTCCTAAACAATAACACAAACCTAAGTCTAATCGAAGGTTATATCACTAACAATCAAGCTAGCGATGGTGGTGGTCTTTATATAGATGATACATCTTACTTTATCGGAAATGGTGGTTTTATCACAAACAACAGCGCTAAAAATGATGGAGGTGGCATCTTCACAGAACGCTACGAAAACACCCTAATCATCACAGCTGATGCCTACAATAATCTCTTTCTCGAACCAGACATTACTTTCACTGGAAACAGCGCTCAATTTTCAAGTAATGGACCAGCCAACCCAGAAATCATCAATGACCACCTTCCTGAAACACTACGAGGAAGTGTCATCGACACCCATCTACTCAACAACTTTGATATCAATTACCCTGTTCAAGACGAGATTACTTTCAGCTTCTACAAAATGGACGATCTGATGTATAGCGACTTCGAAAATGCCAATTTCTTAGCAGGTGCAACCTTTGAACTCCACCGCTACGAAAACGGCGAATGGACTCTTTTAGAAACAGCAACAAGCGACTTAACTGGCTATCTCAACTTCACCTCCATTAGACCAAACGCCACCTATCGTCTTTTTGAAACAACCCCACCACCAGGATTTGTCCGTCCAAATGGACATTGGGTCATCGAGGTCGATGAAACAGGAAACATAACCATCCAAGCTGAAGGCGATTTAATCCCTGCTTTCAGAATAGAAGGACAGGATTACTTTCTTGGAAATATCAGAGATTTTGAGCTTCCAATTCTAGGAGGTCTGGGGCGTAACCAACGCCTTATGTTAGCAGGTCTAACTCTCATCATGTTATCAGCATTACTCACTTTAATTGCCAGAATTAGACGAAAAATGCAAATCACATGAATAAACCATCAAATAAAGGGGAAAATAGGATCATAAATCCTGAATCACTCAGGTTATACAAAGGAGAATATAGTAACATGAAAAAAATCATAAAAAAATTTGGTCTCTTGGCACTAGCATGTGTGATGTTTGCTCAGATTATCATACCACGAAGCGTACAAGCAGAAGAAACTACAACACCACTTGGACGCATAACTATCCATCGTTTTGCAGGCTCAAACGCAGCAACCCCAACACAAGGTACAGCGCTTAATGGAATTCCTTACCGCGTTGAATTAGTAAGAGCCGCACCTGGAACACCTCAAACAGCTGACGCCTTGCGCAACCCTGAAAATTTCGAGCCTATCACCGGAGAAAGTGCCTATTTTCGCGAACTATCAACCGTAAATGGAATAGCGGATTTTACCAATCTACCACCTGGTATCTACCTAGTGACAGAACTTCCACACACCGTTACCCCCGAAAATGATCGTGTTGCTCCATTTATCGTTGGCATACCAAGGCGCGGTGAAGACAATACTTGGATTTATGAAGTCGATGTCTACCCTAAAACAGACGAAGATATCCCCGCTCTTTTCGACAAAGAACTAGAACTTATTTGGGATGAAAATCTAGGTGAACTAGTTGCAGAATGGACTTTAGAAACGACCATTCCAAGACTAATCGGAAATGCCACACGCTTCGAATTTATCGATCCGCTAAACCCGAATCTAACATTCATTCCAAACAGCGTAGTAGGAACTTACTTCCGCATACAAGACATTGATGGGACACCAACACCTGTAGCGGCAACACTACCAGCTAATGCCTTCACTACAACTATGAGTGAGGATAATACACTATCAATCGCATTAACACCTGCTGGATTTGCCCATCTCTCAACTAATGCCATCTTAGCGCCTGAAGGAACCCTAACATTCACCTTTAGAACACAAATTTCAACAGATGAGGCAGACTTAGGACCTATCACCAACGCTGCAACGTTGTACTATAATGACGATGAAGAAGGACAAGAAACCGAAACTCCTCCACCGATCTCTTATCACTTTGCCTTAGAAATTGAAAAAATCGATGTGAACGGGGATCGAATAGGAGAAGCGACATTTGAACTCTTCTATGATGAAGCTCGAACACAACCGATGTTTCCTGATGCAAACGGTATAAACCAAGAATTTACAACAAATGACGGAATCATCTTTATCCCTGGCTTACAAGCAGGAGCAGTCTACATTATAGAAACGCAATCTCCAGATGGCTACCGCCCAAATACAGGTGTGATGCGTGTGGTTATCAGTGAAGGCACAACCGCCGAAGATCGACCATTCGTTGTCGAATTGCAAGTTGTTAACGAAGTTGAAGGTGGCTTTATCCTCCCAGAAACAGGTGGTGCTGGCACCATTATCTTCACAGTCGTCGGATTAGCCCTAGTAGGCGGAGCAGTAACGCTAGCAATCATTGTAAAGAACCGACGTCGCTCGCATGACTAAACAAAAAAAAGAATCTCTTAAACAACCAAAAAGCAGAAAGGGTGATGGCATCTTAATTTTCGCCATCATCCTTTTATTCATAATCGGTGCAGGACTTATGGTTTATCCAGATATAGCTAGTTTCCAAGCAAGCAGAAGCCACGCTGGAATGGTTGAACAATACTACCGAGAAATCCAAAACCTTCCCGATGCCCAAATCCTCGATCACTTTGAGCGCGCCCGTGCTTATAATGAATCACTTGTCGGACGTCATATTGAGGATCCTTTTATTCCAGGAAGTGGCACCGTTATTCCAACCAACTATTATGACATTCTCAACATCCACTACACGATGGGCGTGATTGAAATTCCGATTATTGACCTAAAAATTCCCATCTATCACGGGACTGGTGAAGAAGTCTTAATGCGGGGTATCGGACATATCCCCAATACCCCGTTTCCCATCGGTCAAAAGGGCAAACACGCTGTCCTCACAGGTCACACCGCAATTCCTACAGCTCGTCTTTTTACCGACTTAGAGCGACTTGAAATTGGTGATATCTTCACCATCACAGTTCTCGACGAACGAATGATGTACCAAGTTGACCAAATTAATGTTGTACTTCCACACGAAATCGGAGATTTGCGCAACCTTCCAGATGAAGACCTCATTACCTTGGTGACCTGCACCCCTTACGCCATCAACAGCCACCGACTCCTAGTCCGTGGCAGCCGCATCCAATATCAAGAAGACCTTGAAATAGAACCCGAAATCCTTCTAAACGCCCTCAATTGGCGCATAATTCTCGTCGCCATCATCTCAGCCTTATTTCTTATTGGATGGTTTATCTATCTTATCGCACTCATCAGAAAAAAACGGAGGTACAACCGCCCATAAAAAGCATATGATAACCATAGAGGTGATTCAAATGCTTTTTTCATACCAAGGAAAACAACTAACCGTAAAATCTTTAACCCCCATCTATGACAACCCCACCCCCAAACGTGCCCAAGCCCAACTAAGGGGTGTCTGGGTTACAACCGTCAGAAACAATGACTTTCCTAGCCAAGAAGTTTATCAAAACGGATTTAACGCTACTCTTTTCAAAAAAGAATTCGATGACATCATCCAAATCTGCCAAAAATTCAAACTCAACGCTATCTTCTTTCAAATCCGACCCGAAGGAGATGCTTTTTACCCCTCAGGAGTCAACCCATGGAGCGAATACCTGACTGGCGAGCAAGGACTAGCCCCACGTGATGGCTTCGATCCTTTAGCTTACATTATCTCAAAAACGCATCAAGCTAACATGGAATTCCATGCGTGGCTTAATCCATACCGCCTATCACCATGGAAAAACAAGACTGCCACTAAAGAAGAAGGCCTTCAAAATTTATCCCCAAACCATTATGCTAGACGTCATCCAGATTGGGTTTTCCATTTCAATGGGCAACTATACCTTAACCCAGGCGTACCAGCTGTCACCGACTTCATGGTAGCCACCGTCGATGAAATCTTAAATAATTACAACGTCGACGCCATTCACCTAGACGATTTCTTTTACCCTTATCCATATCCAGAAGGTGATAAAATGATCCAATTCAAAGATGTCGCCCCAGATCAAGATACCTTTTTAAAATACCGAGTTGACCAAAACCAAACGATTAGTGATTGGCGAGAAGCCAACGTTAATAGCCTTGTTTATAATCTCCACAAAACCATCCAACGCTACAATTATGCCAACCAAAAACACGTCCAATTCGGCATTAGCCCTTTCGGCATCTGGGCCAGTGACCAACAAGCCCCAGGCGGATCTTCCACGCATCCAAACCAACTAGCCTCCCTAGACGAATACGTCAACACTAAACTTTGGATCGAAGCAGGCTGGCTCGATTATGTCATTCCACAAATCTACTGGACCTTTGAAGATCCCTTATCACCATTTGCCGTTACCGCTAAATGGTGGAACGACATCACCTCAGGCACAAAGACAAAGCTTTACATTGGATTAGGGCTCTATCTCTACCAAGAAGACCAATTTTGGCAAGATCCAACTGAAATTATTCGCCAAATTGACTATATAAAAACTCTTCCAAACGTATCAGGATACGTCTTTTTTACCTTCCACAACCTCCTAGAGAAAAGAGCTACCACCGATGCTATGAAACAAGCCCTAAAGCAATTACAAACGCATCTCTAATAATAACCCAACCACCAAGAATTTTCAAAATTTGTCACATTTGGGCATAAGGAATCATACAATAAGGAGAAAATGCCTATTTCAAACTATCAGAAATAGACCATTTAATAAGGTCGAGTTTGATCAAAATCATCTTGATTGAGGTCACCGCTGGCTTTACAAGTAGGGGGAAAATTTATGAATGAAACAACAGAAATGAGACCAATCGTCCTAACACATCCATACCACCATGGTCATCACCATCATCATGGACATCACCACCATGGTCATCATCATCATCATGGACATCACCACCATGGTCATCATCATCATCACGGACATCATCACCATGGACACCATCATCATCACGGACATCACCACCACCATCCGCACGTCGCATATGCAGCTGCACCGCACCATGGACACCACGGACACCATGGACATCATGGACATCACCACCATGGACACCATGGACACCATGGACACCATGGACACCACGGACATCATGGACACCACGCTCATTTGCCACATCCTCACCTCCATCACAGAGATACAAATGTGGTTGACGTCTCAACATCAAACTGGCCATCAGATCCAACCAACTACTAAAAAACCAAATAGCGGAATCTGGGCTGAATTAATGTCTCAGGTTCCATTTTTATATACCTCTTTTCGCTCTGAGTTTATTTAATGCACGAATTAGATTGGAAAATGGCAAAAATCGTGGTATAATCTCGAAATAGAAAAAAATTACCGAATGAATTTTTGCAAGGATAGGTGGCTACTGGTGAATAAGGTCGTGAAGAATTCTTTTATTTTGACAATACCTGTCATGCTAGGTTACATTTCAGTTGGAATGGCTTTTGGCTTGCTTTTTCAATCAACAGGATTAAGTATAGGTTGGGGATTTTTGATGAGTCTTTTAATTTATGCAGGTTCGATGCAGTTTATCTCCATTGAATTATTTCAAGAATCTATGGGATTTTTGCAAATTGCAATTATAACCTTTTTTGTTAATATGCGTCATATGTTTTATGGTTTCTCATTCATCGACAAATTCAAGCAGATGAGGGGCAAAAAAAGTTATATGATCTTCTCTTTAACAGATGAAACCTACTCTTTGCTGTGTTCATTGAAGGCAGAAAACACAAAAGAAAATCATTTATTATTTTTCCTGATCGCCGCATTCAATCAATTTTATTGGTTAATTGGAACAGCTATCGGAATTCTTGCTGGAACATTGATCACTTTTAATACAACTGGCATCGAATTTGCTATGACGGCTTTATTCGTGGTGATTTTTATCGAACAATGGAAATCAGCAAAAAGTCACCAGCCTGCTTTGATTGGAATTGCTGCTTCAGTAGTCGCGATAATGGTATTTGGTGCTGATAATATGATCCTTCCGACCATGGCGTTAATTTTGATTGTTTTAACCCTTATGCGCAGTAGGATTGATAAGAAAGAGGGGTTGACAAAAAAATGAATGTTGGAAATGATTATTTATTAATTGCTATTTTGGTCGTTGCGACGGTTACATTTGCAACACGATTACTGCCTTTCATCTTTTTTGGAAAAAACAAGCAAACGCCTGCTTATGTGAATTATATTGGGACTTATTTACCGCCAGCAGTGATGGCAATGCTAGTTATTTATAGTTTGCGCCATATCTCACCAGTTGCTTTTCCGTTTGGAATACCTGAATTTTTAGGGGTATTCATCGTTTTCGTACTTCATCAGTGGAAAGGGAATACTTTGCTTAGTATTATTGGCGCAACTGCAGCTTATATGTTGATGGTACAGTTTATTTTTTAAAAGATTTTTATCGACAACCAAAGTTAAATTCTCCCGTAGAAAATGAGGATGTTGACATTTAGACAAACAATCTGTATAATTATGGGGGAAGGTGACAATTATAATAGATAGAAGCCTTCAATTTGATTTGAAAATTGAATAACTTGTTAGGTGCGGCTCCTAGAAAAACACAAGCTACTGCCCGGAAATATCGAGAGATGCCAATGGGTAGAACAGTCAAGGTCGAAATAAGGCGTTGAATAAGGTAGCTATTTCAACATGAATATTGTGAAATTACGTTTTCTAGTGCTTAAACTCAGACGAAGGGTTAATTTTTTAAGTAACGACATAAACACTGTGCTAATTTATTGCTACTGTGTATGTGAGAAATTTGAGAAAATGACGGCTCTTTGAAGTCGCTTTTTTACATTCAAAAATTCAAAATAAAAACTGGAGAGATAAAAATGAGTAACGTAGAAAACAAACCAAGAAGAAAAGCAGGGAAAATATTCCTAATAATTTTCCTGATTATATTGGCAGTCATCGGGTATTTTGTATATGATGTTTTTACTAATGTGAGTGATACATTTACTCAAATTCACGAAGAAGTTATCCCTGACAGAGACATTCGTCGAGAGCAAGATTTACCGCCTGTGGTATTAGGAGAAACTCCATTTTCAGTATTAATTTTAGGAATTGATCACGATTTTCCAGGAGATCCAGGACGTGCTGATACTATCATGATTGCAACAATAAATCCTAATTTGGGAAGTACGTATTTATTGAGTATTGCCCGTGACACCATGGTTGATATACCAGGTTTTTGGACAACAAGAATTAATCACGCTCATGCTTATGCTGGTGGTGGAGTTGCTGGAGTCCAATTAACCATTGATACAATTCAACAATTTCTAAACATTCCAATTGATTACTACGCAACACTGCGAGAAGATGGGTTTGGTGATTTTATCGATGCGGTAGGCGGAGTGCGTGTATATAATGACACTGTTGCTTTTTCTATGAACGGACATCACTTCCCATTAGGCTACAATGATTTGACGGGAGACTCAGCTTTATCATTTGTGAGAATGCGTATGCAAGATCCTCACGGTGATTTTGGTCGTCAGCAAAGACAACGAGCGGTTATCGGATCATTAATTAACGAACTTGCTGGTGTCAGTGTTATTACTAGGTATCAAGAGGTTCTTGAAGCAACTGGTGCACATATGAGAACTGATGTGACGATGAGTGAAGCAATGACGATGTCAATCAATTATAACAGAGCTTTGAGAAACATTACAAATCTTAGTTTACACGCACCAGGAAGCATAATAAATGGAATGTATCTTATCCCAATCCCAGAGCATCAACGACTCGAAATGTCACAACTTTTGAGAGAACATTTAGAGTTGGACTAAAAACTAAAATACAACACTCTTTTTCAGAAATGGAATATAATAATTATGTGCTTTACGACAGTTTTTCAAACTCGTAGGACAAATTGAAATGGAGTGGGTTTATATGAATACAATTATCATGTTTTTCCAAGCATGGCTATTGGTATTGGCGCTTGCCATAGATGCTTTTGCATGTAGTTTTGGTTATGGCGTTAGTAAAATAAAAATACCGTTTAAGTCAGTAATGGTTATTAATTTAGTATGCACCTCGTTATTAGCGTTAGGACTAATACTAGGAACAGTAATCACCAATTTTTTCACTGAAGATGTTGCGGGCTGGATTGCATTTACTATTTTATTTCTTTTGGGGATTTCGAAAATATTCGACAGCGCAATCAAGCGCATCATTAGAAAAAATAATGGTATGGACAAAGACTTTAAAATTTCGTTTTTAAATTTTGGCTTCGTTTTTACAGTTTATGCAGATCCAGAAGAAGCAGATGTGGATCATTCTAAAGATTTATCCCCGAAAGAAGCAATGCCGCTTGCCATTGCTGTTGGATTAGACGGATTAAGTGTTGGAATTGGAATTGGAATTGTCATGATAAATCCATTTCTAATACTTGGTCTAGCTTTTGTGAGCGATGTGATAGCGGTTATTTCTGGCGTCTTTATCGGTAACAAAGTAGCAAAAAAAATTAAAACCGACCTATCTTGGATCGCGGGGGTCATTTTGATAGTGATTGCAATTTCAGAAATTATATAAAAATGAATTCTCACTAGAAAGGACATAGCTCATGAATTTATTTGAAGCAATAATTTTAGGACTCATACAAGGATTAGCAGAATTTTTACCAGTCTCGAGTTCAGGGCATTTAATGGTATTTCACGAGTTACTTTCAATTGAATCAAATGATAACTTGACCTTCATCATCGTTTTGAACCTTGGTACCTTGATCCCTTTGTTATTTATTTTCAGAAAAGATGTATTGGCATTGCTCAAACAACCTTTTCAAAAAACGGTATATTTACTAATCATTGCCACCATACCGATTGTGGTAGCCACATTGTTATTTGAAGATTTTGTCGAAGCATTGTTTCAATCCACGCGCTTTCTAGCATTTGGGTTTTTAGTGACTGGAATCATTTTAATTTTGACAGATAAAATAAAAGATAATCATAAAACCGTTAAAGAAATGAGTTACTTGGACTCAATTATCATTGGACTTACTCAAGCGATTGCTATTTTTCCAGGACTTTCTAGATCAGGAAGCACTATTTCAGCATCACTGGTCCGTGGTTTAACAAGAGAAGACGCGATGAAATTTTCGTTTCTTATGTCGATACCAGCCTCTTTTGCTGCATTGGCTTTTCGAATTATTCGGATGTTTACAGGCCATATCTTATTTAGTGACTTGAATTTTTTGAATCTCTTCGCGGGATTTCTCGCTGCTATGATTTCAGGTTATTTGTCGATTAACTTTATGATGAGGTTGGTTAAAGGCGCGAAATTAAAGTATTTTGCTTTGTTTTATGTATTTGGTTTGACCCTTTTGATTTTTATTTTATTTTAAAATAATCCGAGAGCGCCATTTTGCTATTTGCAAAGGCGTTTTATTTTGATGAATCAAACAGTTTGATTAATCAAATATTTTGGTTTAAAAAAGTGTTGACAATCAAACTTTTAGAGCGTATACTAGTATGTGGAATTAGTTTGAAGATCAAAGTATTTTGAGACGTCAAAGTATTTGGTAAGTCAAAGTATTTCCAAGCGATCGTGACCTGCAGAATCTGCAGGCAAAAGTTTAATAAAAATCTAATTAGAAAAGTGGGGTGGTTTCCCGTGATAGAAAAAGTAATCAAAGTTGATAATTTGAATGTCTTATACCAAGGAACCCCTGTGTTAAACAATGTTAATTTTTCAGTATCATGCGGAAAGCTAATTGGGATTATTGGTCCAAATGGTGCTGGAAAGTCAACATTAATGAAAGCCATGCTTGATTTAATAAAATCAACAGGCGAAGTAAAAATAAAAGGCGAGAAAGTGGGTACACTTAAATCGAGAGTGGCTTATATTAAACAAGGAAGTGACTATGATTTAACTTTCCCAATTTTAGTTAAAGATGTCGTCATGTTAGGACTTTATCCGAAAATGGGCTTGTTTAAGCGTGCCAATAAAAGCCATCGCACTTTAATTGATGATGCTTTAAAGAGGGTTGAGATGGAAGATTTTAAAAATCGTCAAATTGCAGAACTTTCTGGTGGACAATGGCAGCGAGTTTTAATTGCACGACTACTGGTTCAAGATGCGGAAATACTATTTTTAGATGAGCCATTTACAGGTGTGGATGTGGATTCAGAGGCGAAAATTATGGCTGTATTGCGCGAGCTTCGTGATGAAGGTAGGACTATTCTGATGATTTACCATGATTTGGACAGTGCGCGTGGGTATTTTGACGAGGTCATTCTACTTAATCAAACTGTGTGTGCTTACGGTGCTACAGATAAGGTGTTGACTGATGAAAATTTACATCTTGCATACATGCGTGGAGGTGTCAGACGATGATTATTGATTTTATTGAAGCCATCACCACTCACGCCTTCTTAATGCGCGCTCTAATAACAGCTATTTTAATTGGTGTTACCGCAGGAATCATCGGTTCATTTGTTATTTTAAGAGGTCTTTCGCTGATGGGAGACGCCATTGGTCATGCAGTGCTTCCAGGGGTTGCACTTAGTTTCTTATTCGGTATTAACCCTGTTGTTGGCGCTGTGATCTTTGGACTCATTGCTAGCACGCTGATTGGGGTTGTTAGCGATAAAACAGCACTTAAAAAGGACACAGTGATGGGTGTGGTATTTACCTCGTTCTTCGCCTTAGGGATTGTCTTGATTTCACAAATTCCAACACGCGTCCACGTCCACAGTATTTTATTCGGAAATATGTTGACAGTAACACAAGAACGCTTAACTACTATGATTATCGTGACCATCGCTCTTGTGATTTTGGTTCTACTCTTCTATAAAGAGTTATTACTCACCTCATTTGATGAAACCATGGCACAAGTGGTCGGATTAAAAACAAAACTGATTCATTATTTGTTTTTATTTGTCCTAACCCTCGTAATTGTCTTATCCTTGCAAATTACAGGTGCAATCTTAATTGTTGCGATGATTATCACTCCAGCGGCAACTGCGTTTTTATTAACTAACCGCATGCATTGGATGATTGTAATTTCAGCAGCGATCGGGCTAATTAGCTCGGTTATCGGGATATTCGTCAGTTTTACATTCGACATTTCATCGGGGTCATCGATTGTCGTAGTAGCAGCAATTTTCTTTGTTTTAGCTTTTATTTTAGCACCAAAAGGCGTCATTAAACAAAGAAAAAGCAAAGCTTAAAAGATTTGTTAGTTTCAACCTCTGCCCAGCTATATGGGTTGAAAAATTTTTATGAAAAGAAAGAAGGAAGTATGATGAAAAAGTTTTTAGTTGGTTTAAGTTTAATGTTAATGGTGGGTTTTGTGTTGGTTGGATGTGAAGGCGATACATCGCCAGATAATGAAGCTGCAGATAATGGTGGAAATGGCGATTCGTACGTTGAAATTTTAGATGTCTTATCAACATTCTCAGTTATTTCAGATATGATTGTTCAAGTCGGAGGTCAACATGTAGATGTAACGACCATTGTGCCAATCGGTGAAACACCAGAAGATTATGAATTTACACCAGGTGATGTAATTAACGCAACAAATGCAGACGTTATTTTCTATAATGGGTTAGAATTTGAGCATGAGTATGAGTGGTTTGAAAATTTAATGGAAACGGCTGGGCGCGAAAAAGATGTTGATTTCTTCGCTTTAACTGATGGGCTTGCCGCTGTCCGCTTACTAAGTGAAGGTTTAGAAGATTATTACGACCCACATTTATGGATGGATCCACTTTTAGGAATGGGTTATATTGATAACATTGTGGCTATTCTTTCGGATTTCATGCCTGAGGCGGCAGATTACTTTGTAGCAAATGGTGCAGCGATGAATGAAGCATTGCAAGCCATTTATGATGAGTTTTCAGGTCATTTTGACGAGATTCCAGCAGCTCAAAACTTGCTTGTTACTGCAGAAGGTGCATTTAGATATTTAGGTTATGCATTTGGTATTAACACTGGTTTTATTTGGGAATTCAATGCTGAAGATGAAGGAACACCTGAGCAATTTATTCGTATTATTGAAATTGTTAATGCCTCAGAAGTGCGTTATTTGTTTGTAGAAAGTAGCATTGATCCTGATTATATTGAACAAGTTTCAGGTGAAACGAGTGTACCGATTTGGGATGAGTATTTATTTACAGATTCACTTTCTGAAGCAAATGGTCCAGCAGCAACATACCTTGCCTTTTTGAGACATAATTTGGAAACCATTTATGCAGGATTAACTGCTGAGTAATCGCAAATAAAAATAATTGATTTGACTAAAAAAGTGTCGAGGTTTTAAATTTAGATCATTTTTCTTGCTTTTACCGTGATGAAAATGGTATACTAAAACTAACACATCACGATTTATTGAAGGAGTTGTTAGTATGCCACATAGACCTGAGCATCGGGTTGATGCATTAGTGAAGAGGTTAAACCGAATAGAAGGACAATTGGGTGGTGTAAGGCGAATGATTGAAGAAGAGAAACCTTTTGATGAGGTCATTATTCAATTAAATGCAATTAAATCAGCGACTCAAAGAATTAGTCAAATATTACTTGAGGCACATACTGATCACACATTCTATAATGCCACAGAAGAAGGGATGGATCCTGAAAAGGAACTTGAGAGCTTGCGGCGTGCAGTGTCACAGTACAGTAAGATGCTTTAATATTAGGTAAAAAATCAGCTCCTATTGTGAGTTGATTTTTTTTACAAAAATTGGACTTTTACCTTGACAACAATGAAAAAAATTGCTATTATATACGTGTAAGATACCCTATAGGGGTATTAGGTATATTTAAAATGAGGTGTTCTTATGTTTGAGAAGTTGAAAAATCAGGCAGAATTAGTTTTGGCGATTACGTGTTGTGTTTTCTGGGTCGTTGGTTTTATTTTAGATTTAGCTTTTGGCTTGGAAAATATTGCCACTGCTTTATTTATCGGCACTTATTTGACGGGTGGTTTTTTCAAAACAAAGGAAGGTTTAGAAGCTTTGTTTAAGGAAAAAGAATTCAGTACGGATTTTTTAATGGTCATTGCAGCAGTTGGAGCGGCAGCGATTGGTTATTGGGAAGAAGGAGCGATGCTGATTGCTATTTTTGCTGTGAGTGGTGCTTTGGAGACTTATACATTCAATAAATCTCATAAAGAGATCTCAGCCTTGATGGATTTGCAACCTGAGGAGGCATTACTTATTACGGATAATCGTGAGGGTGTGGTTGTAGCAGTTGCAGATTTAAAGATTGGCGATGTTATTTTGATCAAACCTGGAGACCGAGTTCCTGCTGATGGGAAAATTAGCGTTGGTGTTACTAATTTGGATGAGGCTGCTATTACTGGCGAGTCCATTCCGATAGAAAAGAGTCTAGGTGATGATGTATTTGCTGGGACGGTCAATATGCGTAGTTCAATTGAGGTTGAAATTACAAAGCCAAGTAGTGAGACGTTGTTTCAAAAAATTATTCAAATGGTTCAGAATGCGCAAAGTGAAAAATCCCCGTCGCAACTATTTCTTGAAAAATATGAGGGTGTTTATGTAAAAGGTGTTTTGATTGGGACTGTTGTATTAGTGCTCGTGTTGAGTTTGGTGTTTGGTTGGGAGTGGAGCCGTGCGATTCATCGCGGAATTGTGATGTTAGTTGTAGCTTCTCCTTGTGCGCTTGTTGCATCAGTGACACCTGCGATTTTAGCAGCAATTTCTAATGGGGCTAGAGGAGGCATTTTATTTAAAGGTGGCGTGCAGTTAGAGCGGGTTGGTGCGTTAAAAGCAGTTGCTTTTGATAAGACAGGAACCATTACAGCTGGAAAACCAACTGTCACTGATTACATTGCTCGAGAAGGCGTTGATGAAAAAGAAGTATTAGCGATTGTAGCAGGGATTGAAAGTCATTCGACTCACCCACTCGCAGATGCGATTATAAAATACGCACGCGTGACTCATAAACTCGATCCCATCAGTCCTAAAACAATTGAAAATGTTGTGGGATTTGGGGTTGTTGGCGTCATTGATGGTAAAGAGTATAAAATCGGGAAGGCTGAATTCGTTGATGTTGATAAGGCAACAACTTTTGCAGATGGTATTGGAATGACGTTTCAAAAAGAAGGCAAAACGTTAGTATATGTCAGCGATAACGATGGGATGCTTGCCATTATTGCTTTAAAAGATACGGTCAGACCTGAAGCAAAAGAAGCCATCAGTAAGCTTCACGATTTAGGCATTGCGACCATTATGATTACAGGTGATAACGCGGAAACTGCTAAAATTATTGCGAGTGAAGTAGGTTTAACTGATTACATTGCCTCTTGTTTACCTGATGGTAAAGTAGACGCGGTTAAAGCATTACAGGAAAAATATGGTGTTGTTGCGATGATTGGCGATGGAATCAATGATGCACCAGCACTCGCAACAGCCAATATTGGGGTTGCCATGGGGGAGGGGACGGATGTTGCACTTGAAACTGCCGATGTGGTGTTAATGAAAAATAATTTAACACGACTACCTTATGCGGTGAATCTATCTAGGCGTATGAACCGAATTGTGAAACAAAACATTATTTTTGCGATTACGGTGATTAGCACTTTGATTTTGGTCAATCTTATTCCATTCTTTGTCTTACCGATGTTTGTTGTGGCCATTGCTCATGAAGGGAATACGATTTTGGTTATTTTGAATGGTTTGCGACTTCTTAGATAAAGGAATACAATTAGGTGGATAAAAATATGTCGAAAAGATCATCTTAATAACGATAGGATGGTCTTTTTGGGTGGGTTAAGAAGAAAATTTGAAGTTCATATGAATTTTAAGGATAAAATGGCGTAAAAATGGAAAATTTGGCACCAAAAAGAGCCAGACTATTGACAACGAACGTCTAAAGGTGTAAAATGGTGTCATATGTTTACTAAAAGGAGCTAATTGTGCTATGAGACAAAAGAAAATAATCAAAATGATCGTTGCATTTACTGTCGTAATTTCATCTATTTTTCATATCCAACCCGCATTAGGACGCGATAGCTTTCTGATTCCGATTGGAATATTTGCCCCACGTCCGCCTGCTAATGACGACTCGTCTAATGAGACTCCAACTGATGCAAGCGAGCCTACTATTCCAAGTGAAGATGAAAAAACTGATGTAGAGGATGAAGAAAGTCACAAAGTGATCTTCAATTTCAACGAGGGACATGGTCAAATTACCTTAGAACATGGTGAGGATATCAATATTCCATACGAAGTTGCAACTGATATCACACACGGCTCATATATCAGTGAACCACATGCTCAACTAGGAGTAGAAGTTAGCCGAGAGGGATACGATTTATTAGGATGGACGACAGTTGTAAACGACGGCGATACGCTATTCGATTTTAATACTGCAATTACTGATGACACAATCTTGTATGCGTTCTGGGGACATTTCGATGAAACACTCACTGAGCCAGGAGATACCGATCCAACCGAGCCAGGAGACGCCGATCCAACCGAGCCAGGAGATACCGATCCAACCGAGCCAGGAGATACCGATCCAACTGATCCCGGAGACACCGATCCAACCGAGCCACCAGCAAGTGGCCCAATGCCGGATTTAGTGCCGCCACAAACAAATTTTCCTGAGCAGTCATCAGATGATAGCGAAGAACCTTTACTTGGTGAAGACCAATGTCTAATCATCGCTGAGACGCCACCTGAGGATTCAGGTATTGTGATGGAGGTTGATGATGAAGGTAATGTTATCATCACTGGAGATCCGATAGGTGAAGCAAATGGTATTATTATTGCCAATGCTCCGATGGGAATCAGATTTTTAAGAATAGGAATCCAAGATGAAATATTTATTATCTTCCCCGAGGACACAGAGCAAGAAGAAGTAGAAGTAACAACGCCAACGCGAGCTTGGACTTATGAATTCTTCGATGATGTAGAAGGAAACCTGATTTTAGCACTCTTACCTCCTGGAGTTATATTAGCTGAGGTTTTAAGTGATCCACTTAACCCTCAACCTGAAGATACAAATTTACTAATTCAGACGTCGTCTGAGGCTATTCAAGACACTTCAAGCGAACCTACAGACATTACTCGCGATGAAGAAGACGATGATAATGATGGTAATAGCGATAATGACTCTGGAACAGCTCAAGCGAACGAGCAAAATGGTTTTGGATTTCCAACGGGACTGTTTTCAAACTCTTTAGCACTTCTTGGCGCAGTATTTTTAATTTGTGGTCAAAGGTTGTTAAATAAAAATAAAATTGACTAAACTTAACTTCTCGATCTCGAAATTTAAACAGGTAGAGTAGGTGACTTTATGGTTGGATTAACAATTACTGCTATTATATCAGTGATTTTAATGATTGCAGTGGTTCTACTTGTAAGATACATTGCAGGAAAACAAATATCCAAAATAGCTTTTATGCTAATATGGGCAATTATTACAATTCGTCTGCTAGTTCCCATCGGGTGGTGGCAATCCGAATTAAGCATTTGGAATAGAATTGATAGCCCATTATATTTTACACAGAGCAACTCGCTTTCAATTGGCAATGATTTAATAAGATTTTTATTGCTTTTATGGATAGGAGGCATAGTAGTATTTGGGCTATACTTTTTTATCACGCATTACAGATTTAGAAAAAATATACGCGATGCACTCCCTGTTACGCGTGATTATGTTTTAGAATGGCAGAAGTACAATAGCACATTCAGACCTATTATTATTAAGCAGTCGGACAGAATCAGTTCACCTTTAACATTTGGCGTATTCAAACCGGTTATCATTCTTCCTAGCATCGTTGAGTTATATGAGGAAGAAGAATTAAAGCACATTTTAACTCACGAGTATGTTCATATCAGACGCTTCGATTATGTTTCTAAACTTATATTAGCAGCGGTATTGTGTATACACTGGTTTAATCCATTTGTTTGGCTTATGTACATTCTAGCTAATAGAGATATTGAGCTATCTTGTGATGAGGTTGTCTTAAAAGCACTAGACAAAAAATCATCAGCGCAATATGCTATGACTCTCATTCATGCAGCTGATAGTCAGAATCAATTGGCGATGCTTTACAGTGGATTTGCCAAACACGCACTCGAAGAACGTGTACAAGCAATACTTGATGTAAGGAAAAAATCTAATTTAAGCGCTGTTGTTGCAATTTCATTAACATTGATAACAATCTTACTTTTAGCCGAGCCCGTTGTTGCGCGAATAAATTATCGACTAGGCTTTACAGAGGCTGGTAATTTGATAATTAACTATCGAGAATTTGACTTAGATGAATACCGAAACGAAAATGGCACATCGATCATTGATTTGAGAGAACAAAACTAGTTTCGAAAATTAGAATAAAATAATGAAATGGGAGAAAACAGGATGAAAAATATGATATTCGAATCAGAATTGAAAGTCTTAGAATTGTTGTGGTCAGATGGAGATACAACAGCAAAAAATTTAGCCATTAAATTGAAAACAACAACCGATTGGAGCAAAACAACTTCCTACACAGTGATAAAAAAATGCGTAGACAAAGGTTTGGTTGAAAGACTCGGAGATGACTTTACCTGTCGAGTTAATATTACAAAAGAAGAAGCTCAAAAACAAGAAGCTGCGCTTTTAGCTGAAAAAATGTTCGGTGGTTCGTCTGACCTTTTAATCGCTTCACTTCTAGGTGGAGATAAAATGACGCCTTCTCAAGTGGATCGCTTACGAGATATGGTGCAAGAATTTGCAGCTGAGAATTAATAATCGGAATATTTAGTCTTTGGCGGTTGGGATTGCTTGAGACTTTTTATATGCAACGATAAATTGCACACTAACCATCTTTGCATGCAAATATAGCTGTTCAAAAGAGGCATTTTATGGTAAACTGTTGAAAGCTCCTATTCAAACAGCACAGAGTAAAAAAAGGATGGTGTAACAAATGAAAATATATAATACATATACACGTAAAAAGGAAGATTTCATTCCAATCGAAGAGAAAAAGGTAAGAATGTACGTATGCGGACCGACTGTTTACGACTATATCCACATTGGAAATGCGCGTCCAGTTATCTTTTTTGACGTTGTTCGTCGTTATTTTGAATATAAAAATTACGAAGTAGACTATGTTTCAAATATCACAGATGTAGATGACAAAATCATCAATAAAGCAATGTCTGAAAAATTAAGTGAAGCCGAAATTTCCGAAAAATACCTAGCTCAATATTTAACTGATTGTGAGGCTCTAAATGTACAACCTTTAAGATCAATGCCTAAAGTAACTGACAATATAGCAGAAATTATTGAATTTATCAATGATCTTGTGCAAAAAGGTTTTGCCTATGAAGTTGATGGAGATGTCTATTTTAGAGTAAGAAAATCCAAAGATTATGGGAAACTATCAGGAAAAAAAATCGAAGATTTAATTGCTGGTGCCCGTGTCGAATCGAACAATAAAAAGGAAGATCCTTTGGATTTCACCCTTTGGAAAAACACAGCCATAGGAATTACATGGGATTCACCTTGGGGGAAAGGGCGTCCAGGTTGGCATACTGAATGCGTTGTAATGATTGAAGAAGAATTTGGTGGCAAAATTGATATTCATGGTGGCGGTTCTGATTTACAATTCCCACATCATGAAAATGAAATTGCTCAGAGTGTTTGTGGCGCTGGACATTCGATTGCCAATACTTGGATGCATGTTGGTCGGCTAGGGCTTGATGATGAGAAAATGAGCAAATCAATTGGAAACGTCATTTTAGTTAAAGATTTACTTGAAGATTGGGACTCTAATGTCTTTAGATTATTTATGCTATCAAATCACTATCGACAACCCATTAATTTCTCTTATGAGGTGTTAGAAGCTACAAAAATAGAGTGGGAAAAAATCAAGCAAGCTTACGACAAAATTTTTGTTTACTTAGATTTAAAAGACTCCTTAGGTCATAAAGTGGCGTTGCTTGCTGATAAAAGAGTTTTCGAAGTTCTTGGTGAAGTCATGAAAGTGCGAAAAACATTCGAAGAAGCGATGGATGATGATTTTAACACAGCAAATGGCATCACTGCCATGCAAACAATGGTGAAACTAGCTAATAAACTACTTCGGGCAGAAGAAGATGAACTTATATTGACTCAAGCATTGAATAATTTTGAATATATGTTTTATACCTTTGGATTCAAACATAGAAAAGAATATATGAGTCCTGAGGATAAAGAACTATACAGAAATTGGGAGCAGGCACGTGAGGATAAAAATTTTGAACTGGCAGATGAACTAAGGGGACGTTTACAAGAAAGAGAGTTAATTTAAGAATCATGAAAAACAGAGGAATTTTGATTTCACAATTGTTATTTTTTATGCTATTTGGTTCTTTTGGCGCATTCGGAAGCTTTATTAATCTATACTTAGAGCAAGTCATTGGGTTAACAGGATCGCAAATTGGTACAATCATCCTTTTGGGTCTTATTACGACAGTTGTGATGAATCCAATTTGGGGTTATTTAGCAGACAAAACAGGCAAGCATGTTCTGCTATTAAAAATGGGATTCTTATCATCTGTCATCGTGGGTGCACTTTACTATAGTGCTAGTAATTTTTTAATGATACTAATGGTTGTGGTCCTTTTTGAAGCACTACGTGCACCTATTATGGGGCTATTGGAATTTATTTCCACTAATTACAGTGAACAATATGGGTATGATTACGGTAAAGTTAGAGTGTTTGCTTCTGTTGGCTTTTTGATTTTTGCTATGCTGACTGGATTTTTGGTTGCAGGGATGCAACTTGAGTTTTTGGGCTTTATGATTGCCTTTGATGGGGTAATTAATCTCGAATTTGCAACGTTTGGTATCTTTTTAGCCTTGAATTTTATCGCCTTTTGTCTATTATTCTTATTACCAAAAACAGAAGCGCAATCGCACTCCACCTCAAGTGAACAAAAGCAAGCATTTCGCAGGGCTGATGTTTTGCATCTGCTTCAAAATCGACGCTTCCTTTTTATCCTTGCGCTGACCATGATTGGTTTTGTGACAGTTGATTCGGCTTTTTCCTATTCAACCATGCATCTGGTGACTGTCCTTAATGCTCCTGAAAATATTGTAAGTTGGAATGCTCTTTTTATGGTGACACCAGAGCTTATCCTACTACCTATTGGTACGATGTTGATTCTAAGGTTTGGCTTTAAAAAATGGTATATCTTTTCAATTTTGACCATGATGGTGCGCCTTTTTATCTACGGTTATGCCACAAATCCTTTCGTATTTATTCTAGGTGGTGTTTTCCATGCGATCATGATTGTTATGCATATTTCGGGGACGATTTCCTATATCCGAAAGGTTGTACCAGCACCTGTTTTGGGACTTGCCTTTACTATTTTGGCATCTTCAATGGCCTTTTCGCGTGGTGTGCTAAGCTTTATTTTCGGATGGTTGTATGAAATAAATAGCTTTTTTGTCTTTCGAGCGGCAATTTTGATTGTGCTAGTGGCACTTATTATGGCAATAAAAAGCAAATCTTTAAATGAAGTAGAAAAAGAAAAAGTGATTATTTAGGAGTGGTTTAGTGAAACGTCATTCGCTTTTGGTGTTGCAATTATTGTCGTTTACTTTAATGGGGGGCGTCGGGACGTTTGTCAATTACATTAATCTTTATTTAGAGCAAGAGCTTGGCTTGACTGGTTCTGAAATTGGATTAGTAACGATGATTAGCATGGGTCTTGTAATTTTTATTAACCCAATTTTAGGTTATATTGGGGATCGGACTGGCAAGCATATTTTAATGCTAAAATGTGCCTTCTTTTTGTCAACTCTTTTTGTTTTTCTTTACTCACAAGCATCTACCTTTTTAGTGGTGCTTGTTGTTGCAATTTTATTTGAAATTTCACGTGCTTGTATTGGACCATTTTTCGATTTAATCACGACGGATTATTGTGCAAAAACAAATTATGAATTCGGAAAAGTTCGCGTTTTTGCTTCTATTGGTTTTATGTTTACAGTTATGAGCGTTGGTTTTTTGATTGCTGGGGTAAATTTGCCTTGGTTTAATGGTACAACCATTGGGTTCGAAGGCTTTTTAGACCTACGAACGGCTGTATTCGGTGCCATCATGGTGCTTTTGGGATTATCATTCATTTTAATGTTTTTTGTACCTCGCCCAGAGGTCGTTAAAGTAAAAGGTGAGGAAAAAGAAAAGTTTAATCGTGCAGATATTATGGATTTGCTTACTAACAAAAGGTACCAATTTATACTAGTTTTTATCGTTTTGAGTTTGGTTGCATTTGAATCAGCGAAAGCTTTTGTAGGTAATCATTTGGTCGTAGGCCTTGGTTCGGCGGAAAGTATTGTCAGTGTGTTAACCTTTGTGATGGTATTTCCTGAGTTTATTTTACTACCACTTGGCGCTAGAATTATCAGAAAATTTGGCTTTAAAAAATGGTATATTTTCACCATGATTACCTTGCTTGTTCGAATTATAACCTACGCATTTACAACAAACGTTATCATCTTTATTATGATAAGTGCAGTTCATGGTTTTGGGGTAGTGACACATGTGGCGGGAAATATCACCTTTATTCGAAAAGTAGTTAAGCCGAAGGTTTTAGGTCTTTCATTTAGCATTATGGTCTCTATTTTAGCGTTTAGTCGAGCGATTATGAGTTTTGTTTATGGCTTCTTATATGAACGTTATGATGGATTTATTGTCTTTCGGGTGGCAACAGTTGTGATATTTTTGGGGCTATTATGGGTCTTGAAAAGTAAATCTTTATCAGAAATAGAACGCAGTGACATCTAAACCTTGATAATTTGCTCGTTTTACGGTATAATAGAATGATTGATTTAGAATATAGGGAGTGAATTTATTATGGCAGAAAATAGTCAACATTTAACACGCGAAGGGATTCAGAAATTTCAGGAAGAACTTGATTTTTTATCTAAAATTAAGATGGAAGAGATCAAGGAGAAGTTACAAGAAGCTCGTGCACAAGGGGATTTATCAGAAAATGCTGAGTATGATGCGGCACGTGAAGAGCAAGCTATTACCTTCGAGCGTATTCAAGAATTGCAATATATTTTAAAAAATGCTGTTATCATCGAATCTGAAGGTGGCGATGTTGTACAAATTGGATCAACTGTGCGCTTTATCTTAAAAAGTGATAATAAAGAACAAAGTTTCAAAATCGTAGGTAGTGCAGAGGCCGATCCATTTAGCGGCAAAATTTCAAATGAATCACCAGTGGCTATGGCTGTTTTAGGGCGTCGCGTTGGTGATGTTGGTCATGTTAATCTACCAGATGGTTCAACAGAGGTTGAAATTATTGAGGTAGTATAATCTGTTTTGGGCGAGATCTTTGACTCGTTCCTTTTGATATTTTGATACTGATTAAGGGTGTGGTTGAGATGGTAAAATGGTTGAAAAAGAAGGAAAAAGAAGAGAAACAAGAGACACTTAAAGCAGAAATTTTTGATTTTGCCAAAACATTTGCAAAATTTGCAACAATTGCAATCATTGTCCGTTCATTTGTTTTTAACGTTGCCGAAGTTGAAGGACGCTCCATGCAACCTACACTAAGTGATGGAGATCGTGTAGTCGTTTGGCAGTTATTTTATACGCCAAGGCTATTTGATGTTGTGGTGTTAGAACATTCTGAAAATGTTTATCATGTTAAACGTGTGCTAGGTACGCCGGGTGACCATGTTGATTATGTCAATGGAAACTTAATGATTAATGGTATTTTGGTTGAAGAATCCTATCTGTATGAGGATATCAGTTGGACTGGCTTTTATTTTGAACAGCTTTGTCAATTTGATGACTGTCACGTAATTCCAGAAAATTATTTTCTAGTTCTAGGCGACAACCGAAATGTGAGTGGTGACAGCAGGCTCTATGGACTCGTTCACCGATCACAAATTGTTGGACGTAGTGTTTTGCGAATCGCGCCATTTTCTCAACTTGGCACACATGATTGACTTTTTAACATATTTAACGAGTGATAGTATATCAAATACTCGTTTTTTCATTTATCAAAATTGAATAAAAAGACGGTAGGTGTGGTGCAATGTTAGAAAAGATGAACCAATTAAATGCGATGTATGATATTTATAAGCCTCTTTTGACAGATAAACAATGTGAATATATTGAATTATACTATCACGAGGATTTATCTTTATCTGAGGTTGCTGATGAAATTGGAGTAAGTCGGAATGCGGTTTATGATAATATTCGACGGACAGAAAAATTGCTGATTGGATACGAAGAAAAGCTGAAAATTCATGAAAAAGCTAGCAAACGACAAGCAATTTACAATAAAATAGAGTCATGTACAAGCGATATTACAATTTTGGCCTTACTTGATGAATTACAGGTAGTAGAGGAGAGTTAAAAAAATGGCTTTTGAAACATTATCAGATAAATTACAAGGTGCCCTCAAAGGGTTAACTAAAAAAGGAAGATTAACCGAGGCAGACGTTGACATTATGCTTCGCGAAGTGCGCTTGGCCTTGCTAGAAGCAGATGTCAATATCAAAATAATTAAAGAATTTATTGCCGACATCAAAGAACAAGCTGTTGGTGATAAAGTGATGAATAGCCTTACTCCATCACAACAAGTTGTAAAAATCGTTAATGAAGAACTAACTAAATTAATGGGAACTGACGCAGTAGGGATTAATTTTGCAACTGCTGGTCCGACCGTTTTGATGATGGTAGGTCTCCAGGGAGCGGGTAAAACCACTCAGACAGGTAAATTATCTAATTTCTTACGCAAGAAAGAAAAGAAAAGTCCATTACTAGTAGCTTGTGACATTTACCGTCCAGCTGCTATTGATCAGTTGAAAACATTAGGAAAACAACTCGATATCCCGGTATTTGAAAAAGGGGTATCTGAATCACCTGTAACCATTGCAAAAGAGGCTATGGCTTATGCAACAGCTAATGGTCATGATTTGGTGATTATCGATACGGCGGGACGTTTACATATTGATGAAGAATTAATGGACGAGTTAGCTCAAGTAAAGCAGACCGTGAATCCAAATGAGATCCTCCTTGTTGTCGATGCGATGACGGGACAGGATGCTGTTAACGTCGCAGATGCATTTCACACACAGCTCGATGTGACAGGGGTTATTTTAACGAAACTCGATGGTGATACCCGTGGTGGTGCGGCATTATCAATTCGTAAAATGACTAATGTACCGATTAAATACATTGGTCTTGGCGAGAAGCTTGATGCGATAGAAGTTTTCCATCCAGAAAGAATGGCATCGCGTATTCTAGGAATGGGAGATGTGATGTCTTTAATCGAGCGTGCGGCTGATTCGATGGATGAAGAAGAAGATCTGAAAATGGCTGAGAAAATGATGGCCGGAACTTTTGATTTCAACGACTTTTTGCAACAGATGAAAATGATGAAACGTATGGGTGGACTAGGTTCAATTATGAAGATGCTTCCTGGGCTTGGTGGTGCGAATAAAATGCCTGAGGTTGATCCGAAACAATTATCACGTACTGAGGCGATCGTGTATTCAATGACTGAAAAGGAACGTAAAGATCCGAATTTAATCAATCAAAGTCGTAAAAATAGAATCGCCAAAGGAGCGGGGGTTGGGCTAAGCGAGGTTAATGGTTTAATCAAGCAATTTTCAGAAATGAAAAAAATGATGAAGCAATTTTCTGGTATGGATGAGCGCCAAATGGAAAGAATGGCAAGCCAGATGCAACGTGGTGGACCAGGCGGAATGATGCCGCAAGGAATGACCGGAAATCGGGCAGCCCGTCGTGGAAAAGGGAAGAATCGCGGTGGCTTTAAATTTTAAAATGAATCAATGTGGTCGCAATCATCATCCAGAATTGAAAATGCGCCTCCTAATTCATTGAAGCGCCTTAAGGTATTTGTTATAATGGGAACAACTTTTAGTATTAAAGGAGGATGAGAATATGTTAAAAAAATCAAGTAGTTTGGTGAGTGTATTGTAATAAACAAAGGCGATTTTGTTTAGGCATACCACTTAAGTTAAAATGGCTTTTGTTTACTCCGCAGATTTTCATTAATGAGGAGAGGCAAACGTGAGCTATAAAAAAGCAACAGAGGTTATCCCTGCTAAGTTGTTGGAGGAATTACAACAACATATAGATGGACAATACCTATATATCCCAAAACTGAATGATAAAAAGAAAAAGTGGGGAGAAAATACTCACAGCAAAGAAGCGACTAAAAAGCGAAATGCTGATATTTACCGTCAATATTTACTCGGAATACCTACGAAAGAGTTGGCGGAAACTTATTTTCTGTCACAAAAGACGATTCAAAAAATCATTGCGAATATGAAGCAAAGCAAAAAAGATTACGAGTGATCCTAAAAGTTACTTATCGTAGTCTTTTTTACTTTTGGAGTCCTTACGGATTTTAGAATTTTGCTCACGTGTATAGATTTTTTTTATGAAAGGGGAGACATCTGTAAAATCGGTCGTCACGACTGTTTTTAAATGCAAGAAATTACTCACACCGCCGATTATTTGCGCTCCTTCGTATTGGTTAAAATTTTCAGAAATATGACAAACTAAAATGTTATTGGTTGTAAAAAAAGATTGGATAGCTAATCGATCTGCCAATGGTTTAACTGGAAATGACAAGAAAAGCGAGACTTCGTTGTCTTTTTTAAGAAAAGCGAGCCCTCTCAAAATAAAAAGCTCCAACCCATTTACCGTATAAGGTGGATCAGTAATTATCACATCAAATTGTCCAACCATTACCTCGGGTAAAGAATTTCTTAAATCATATTCAACCACTTCAATAGGCAATTGATAAGTAAAGCTGTTTTTCCTGATGTAATCTAAAACACGGAGATCCTTGTCAACAACAGTGATTTCGAAATCTCGTCCTTTTCCATGAGTAAGATATTGATATAGGAATCCGCATGCCACACTTACCAAGTCATCGTCTCCGATGCATAGCAGACTTCCTGAGATGGCTTCACCTGTTTTAAGTAGATATTGAGCTCGTTTAAAAGACGTTTCCATCGTACATTTCGATTGATCCAAAGTAACATCAGCTATTGGCCTATTTTCAAATATTTCAAATGCTTCTGGAAATAACGCATGCCACTCAGCTAGTGAAGTGATTTCCAAATAACGTTTAATATCAAGCTCCTTTATCCTTAATTCATAACGAACAACGAGCTTACCTTTAGGTGTCAAAGAAATTCCAAATTGATCATCCACTAAGCTTTTCTTTTTCATTTCATTCTTAATCGCCGAAACAATCGGCACGGGTAAAAACAATTTGTTTGCTAGTGATTTAACCGAAATTCGAGGATAACACAATACTAAAAAAGCATATTGCCTAATGACTTTAATATCTTCTTTAAGTTTCACATTCTGATATATAGTTTCTAAAATCATCGAATCAACCTCCGAGTTTATTATACCAGAACAACTCACCTGGTGGGGTCGAACAAATGATTATGAATGAACATTGCGACTTTTAGAAAATAAGTGTTGAAAATCAAAGAAAAATCCTATATAATGAATAATAACAACAAAAGTAGAGTGGGTGAAAAAATGAAGACCTCTGTTGGAGAATATGGGACACAGCAAGCATTAGAAAAAATGAAAATACCTTATAAACGTGAGATTAAACTTGAAAATTTGGTTAGCGCGAAAAAAACAAAACTTCCAACAGATTTTTTAATCCGTGTGGATGATAAAGTAGGGATGATCGAGTTTAATGGACGTCAACACTATCATGCAACCAGTGATTGGAGAAAAAGTTTAGAAGAAATGGGCAATACCTTTAACAAGCAGCAAAAAAATGATCAAAGGCGACGAAATTATGTTTTTGAAACAGGTATCCCACTTTTGGAAATTCACTTTAAAGATTTTGACAATATTGAGTCCATCATTAAACATTTTGTTGGGCATATTCAAAGCGATTGTTCGCAACCTGAAACCCAATATGGTGAGTTTAGCCGTGGCTACTTTGCTTCAATCAGAAAGAGAAAATCACCGTTATATCGAAAAGCATGGCTTCTGTTCTTTGAAGAAGATAAACCAATTGATCAGAAAAAAATTGCACTTAATGAAGTAGATTTTAAGACGAACGAAGTGGACAAAAAATTCGGTTATCTTCTACTTGATGAGGGGAAAATCCTCTGGACTAAGGATAAATTTGATAAGCATATAAAGGAGCCTAGTGCGTTACGTGCTCAAGTTGAAAAGCTCAAGAAAGAAAATAGAAAATTGCAATCTTCTAATGATAAGCTCAAGGATAATCATATCAAGGAGATCAACACACTTCAAAAAGAGGCAGAAAAGTTAAAAGAAGAAAGTAAAAAAATCCAAAACGCCCATGACAAAGCTGAGAATACTTATATTGAAAAGCTTGAAGAAGAAAACAGGCGACTAAAAGCATCTAGTGAAAAACGGAAGAATAACCATGCCAAAAAAACCAACGTATTAGAAGCTCAAATAGAAAAGTTGAAGGAAGAAAATAAAAAACTAAAGACCTCTAACGGTAAATTAAAGAATAGGTACATCAAAGAAACTAATGTGCTTGAGACTCAAATTGAAAAACTCGAAGAGGAAAATAAAAGACTAGAATCGCCTATTCATTTTATTCAACGATTGCGACCGCGATTTATTAAAGAGCGCAAAAAAGGATAATCACTCTATGAAAAATAGAAATCGAGATTGCACATAAGAAGTCAAAAGACTCCAAGTGCAATCTTTTTACTTATCTTTTCAAATTTTTTCAAATTCCCTATTGACAATTGAAATCAGGCATGCTATAATACTAACATACCAACGGTCGGTATTCTGGTTTTGGAGGTGAAAAAATGTCAAGAAGTGAAAAAGCAGAAAGAACTTATCAGCAAATTCTAGATGTATCATCAAAGCTATTTAGGGAGCAAGGATACGAAAAAACTAGCATTCAAGATATCTTAAATGA
>JGI24703J35330_11748756_pt1 | contig 32154 bp, 36 predicted proteins | sample TergutNt197P1_FD_35330 | JGI IMG/M metagenome (IMG submission 35330)
TTTTTATACGCCCGGAAATTGCTCACGGCTTCGAGGGAATGTGCCGACTCCGACATGTGTCTCCGGTGCCCAATGCGCGCTTGGCGCGCTTTTTTATTTATTCACGAATGTTGCCTTCCCGTTTATCCCTTTCGAACTTGGCTGCTTTGCCTGCGAAAGCACTCCACAACACCGCCGAAACCCCAATAAACGCAAGCATTGCCGCCAATGCCGCGGCTATACTTGGTACACCCGTGGGGGGAACATTAAAATCGGTCTCAAACCGTGCCTCCAGCGTCCTGTCTGCCGCAACAGTAAAACTGTACTCCGCGTATTGATAAACCATTGTGCCGCCTTCAAACCATCCTTCAAACCTCCATCCGCTGTTTGGGGTGGCTGTAAGTGTTACGGTGTCCCCGTCCACTGCACTGCCGGACACGCTGCCGCCGTGCGGCGGAACGGCCGAAACGGATATTGAATAACCGGGTATCTGCTCCGACACCACCATATTGTACATTTGCGTTACATAGCCCAAGGAGTTGCGCGCTTCGATTGTGAAATTAAAAGTCCCCGTTTGCGCAGGTGTGCCGGACAAAACCCCTCCCGAAGTAAAGGTCAACCCCGGCGGCAATTCCCCCGACACCATTGTCCATGTAATCGGTGTCGTGCCATTCGTTGTAAATTGTCGATGGTACGGGATTCCGATTATTCCGGGCGGCAGGGTTGCGGGAAAAATGGCGGAAGGCGGCGTTGGCTCTGTCGGCGGGATTTGTGTAAACCGTGCCTCCAACGCTCTGTTCGCTGTTACGGAAAAACTGATTTCACTATTCGCGCTAATCCTGGCATCGTTTTCGTACCATCCGCTAAACCACCAACCGAAATTCGGCACAGCACTAAGCGTCACGGGAGTGCCTGCCGTTCCGTAAACTCTGCCCCCGTTCGGAGGAGCAACCGCGACCGTAACGGGAAGGTCATGTATCACCATGCTGTAATCTCTTCTCGCATATCCCGCAATATTTCTTGCTTCAACGGTGAAATTAAATGTCCCGCCTTGCGTGGGCGTGCCGGACAGCACTCCTGCCGAACTAAGCGTTAAGCCCGGCGGCAAATCTCCCGACACTCGCGTCCACGTTAATTGAGCCACAGGCGCGACACCGGTTGCCGACATTTGTCGGCGGGGATACGGAATCCCGACAATTCCGCCGGCAAAGCTGTCGGTAACAATAGACGACGGCGGATTAACTTGCGCAAAACGAGCTTCAAGCACCCGGTTTCTTGTGACATTAAAACTGTAAACCCTGTTTGCGTGAACCCTAACGCCACCTTCAAACCAGCCCTCAAATGCCCATCCGCTGTTCGGCGTGGCGGTAAACGTCATGCTTGCCCCTTGGGTCAGCGAAACGCCGGAAAAGCTGCCGCCCTGCGGCGGTACAACAGTGGCGGTAACGTTAAATTCGGGCTGCGGCGAAACCTCAAAGGTAAATTCCCTTGTTGCATAACCGCCGTTATTTCTTGCTTCAATAACAAAGGTAAATGTCCCGGCTTGCGTCGGCGTACCGGACAGTAAGCCGTCGGAGCTTAGCGTTAAGCCGGGCGGCAATGTTCCGGAAAGTAACGTCCAAGTTATCGGTGCATCGCCGTCCGCCGTAAATTGTTGGCTGTATGGGATGCCGATAATGGAGGGGGGTGGGGTTGCGGGGGTTATGTTGGAGGGCGGGATATAGCTTGTGTAACCGCACAACACACACCCCGTGCAGACGAAGGTATTCACGTCCGTAGGACTATTGCCGCAGATAATGCCGCCGTTCCTGGTGAATGTGCCGGTGTTGTTTACATTTACGCCGCCTCCTCCGCTTGATGCTCTGTTATTGCTTATCGTGCCGCCGTACATGACGAATGTGCCGCCGCTGAATATATTTACGCCGCCACCGATGTTCCCCAAGTTTGCCGTGCGTGTCAGCGATATACGGTTAGCCGCTGCGTCACCTTCGCGTCCGAGGGTTAGGGTGCTGCCGTTGTTGGAAATGTTGAAATGTCCTGCCGTTCCGGAGTTTCTTGTGAGTGACACGTCACCGCCCCCGGAGATTATCGTTATGTTCGCATTTGCGGGTATAGTAATCGCGCCTGTCATATCGATGTTGTTCATAATGCGTATAGTTACCGGTGTGTTCCTTGGCGCGGATGAAACGGTTGCTTGAAGCTGTGCGAACGTAGACACCGACGCTTCATTGACATCGTCGGCAGGCGTATTGTTCGAGATAACACCGCCGTTGCGGGTGAACTCACCACTAACCCCGCCGTGCCAAAAGTGGGCATTGTTATATATGATATATCCTGCGTTCATAGTGAATGTGCCGGTTACGTGTACGCCGCCGCCGATGTTGGCGGTGTTCTCGCTGATAGTGCCGCCGTTCATGGTGAATGTGCCTAAGTTGCCTACGTTTACACCGCCGCCGCCGCCGATGTTGGCGGTATTTCCGCTGATAGTGCCACCGTACATGGTGAATGTGCCGGATGCAGTTACGCCGCCGAACATGTGGGTATTTCCGCTGATAATGCCGCCGTGCATGGTGAATGTGCCGCCGTTGCTTACATTTACACCATGGCTGTTCTCACTGATAGTGCCGCCGAACATGGTGAATGTGCCGCCATTGTTCACAGTTACGCCGCCACCGATGATGTACCCCAAGTTTGCCGTGCGTGTCAGCGATATACGGTTAGCCGCTGCGTCACCTTCACGTCCGAGGGTTAGAGTGCCGTTGTTGGAAATGCTGAAATGTCTTGCCGTCCCGGAGTTTCTTGTGAGTGACACATCACCGCTCCCGGAAATTATAGCTATGTTCGTATTCGCGGGTATAGTAATCGCGCCTGTCATATCGATGTTGTTCATAATGCGTATAGTTACCGGTGTGTTCCTTGGCGCGGATGATACGGCTGCTTGAAGCTGTGGGAACGTAGACACCGACGTTTCATTGACATCGTCGGCAGGCGTATTGTTCGAGATAACACCGCCGTTGCGGGTGAACTCACCATAAACCCCGCCGCGCCATTGGGCATTGTTATATATGATATATCCTGCGTTCATAGTGAATGTGCCGGTTACGTGTACGCCGCCGCCGCTGGTGGCGGTATTTCCGCTGATAGTGCCACCGTACATGGTGAATGTGCCGAATGCACTTACGCCGCCGCCGATGTTGGCGGTGTTCTCGCTGATAGTGCCGCCGTACATGGTGAATGTGCCGCCGGTGTTTACAGCTACGCCGCCGCCGGTGTTCTCCAAGTTTGCCGTGCGTGTCAGCGATATACGGTTAGCCGCTGCGTCACCTTCGCGTCCGAGGGTTAGGGTGCCGTTGTTGGAAATGGTGAAATGTCTTCCCGTTCCGGAGTTTCTCGTTAGCGACACATCACTGCCCCCGGAGATTATCGTTATGTTCGCATTTGCGGGTATACTAATCACGCCCGCCATATTGATGTTGTTCATAATGCGTATAGTTACCGGTGTGTTCCTTGGCGCGGAGGATACGGCTGATTGAAGCTGTGCGAGCGTAGACACCGACGCTTCATAGTAGACATCGTCGGCAGGCGTATTGTTCGAGATAACACCGTCGTTGCGGGTGAACTCACCACTAACCCCGCCGTGCCAAAAGTGGGCATGGTTATATATGATATATCCTGCGTTCATGGTGAATGTGCCGCCGCTGTTCACGGTTACGCCGCCTCCGATGTTGGCGGTGTTATCGCTGATAGTGCCGCCGTGCATGGTGAATGTGCCGCTTACACTTACGCCGCCGCCGTTGCTAGTGGCGGTATTCCCGCTGATAGTGCCGCCGTTCATGGTGAATGTGCCACCGGTGCTTACAGTTACACCGCCGCCGCTTGATGCTCTGTTATTGCTTATCGTGCCGCCGAACATGGTGAATGTGCCGCCATTGCTTACAGTTACGCCGCCGCCGAGACCCCCCAAGTTTGACGTACGTGTCAGCGATATATGGTTAGCCGCTGCGTCACCTTCGCGTCCGAGGGTTAGTGTGCTGTTGTTGGAAATGTTGAAATGTCTTGTTGATCCGGAGTTTCTTGTGAGTGACACGTCACCGCCACCGGAAATTATCGTTATGTTCGTATTTGCGGGTATAGTAATCTCGCTCGTCATGTTGATGTCGTTCATAATGCGAAGGGTTCTGACCGTACCATCCCTTGGCGCGTTCGCAATTAAGTACTGAAGCGTCCCGGAAGTTCCGGTCGGCCCGAATGTCGTGACGTTGAAAGTTTCCGCCGCCTCGCTCATCGGTGCTGCTGTCACTTGCAAGGGTAAAAACCCAAACACAAGCGCAAACGCCAGCATCAGCACCCCCACAGTGACTTTTTTAACATTGATTTTTCTTTCCACCCTCATCGCCTCCTGCAATAGATTATTTTTTTATCGCGCTCCGCCCCAAAGTCTTTTACTATAAAAACCTGTACCTTACGCAACAAAGGCAAACAACAAGAAAGCCGCATAAACTATGGATTGAGCCGCCAACAATAAAGGCCGTCATGGGTTGTTTGAACCGCATGACGGCTTTTTAGTTGTCGTTACTAATTAAAAACAGGAGTCAGCCCCGACACTTCATCCGAGATGTCGGGGCTGGCTCCTGTTTTTGTTTTGTCCAAAAAGGCACTTGCAAACAGTGGTGATGTTTACTTGTTTTTCGCTTTCCCCTGTATTTCAGGGACGGGCTGAACATCGTTTTTCGGGATTTTGTTTTTCTTGTTGCTTTCTGTCCCGTGCGGTTCAGATGGACTGGGACGCCGCATTCCTTTTTTAGCCATTTTGTCGCTCCTTGGCAGGCGGGATGCCGTCCGAATATTTTTGCTTGTCGTTTCTGTGCTTGGCTTCGCGTTTTTGCGCCTGTACTTCCGGCGGTTCGCCTTTCGTTTTATCGTTCTGTCGTTGCTGTTTAATGTTGCCGGACATTATTATCACCTCGGTATTAGTCTAGCAATTTCGTCGATGGCTATGCGTGGAAAAATTTATTGACTCAAAATCAATTGGTCGATGCCAATAAAATACTGCGATTCCCGAATCATATGATGAAGCAATGCCTGCGCCGATTGGTTGGCGCGAACAACATAGCTGTTTTGTAGCATTTCGGTCATGAAGTCTGAAAAATTTTTGCTCTGCTCAATGCACTGATGGATAAAGTTCAGCATCTGTGCGTTTAATCCGCGGCTTGTCATTTCTTGTGAACGATTGACGCTTTGAATGTATTTCACGGCTTCCGCGTTCATGGCGTGTAATTCTATGCCGAATTGCTCCAATCGTTGAACATATTGAGGCTCCAGCCCTTGCGCGACAACCGGAATTAAACCGGCGTGTTCCGCTTCCTGATGTTTCCAGAACTCGGCTTCATCAAGCGCACGCAATATATTTTGTACCCCGTAATAATATTGCATTCTCATACCCCCTCGTCATAAGAGCAGTGTATGAGAATAAAATAAATCTGTGCCGGCAGCGGCTTTTAATTATTCCATGTGGATAAAATCGACTTGTCTGCCGCTACCTTGTTGGCAATTTCAGCACCGGAGCGGCAATTATCAAATGTCCCGTTTTTAATTTCGGAAATGACAGCCGCCTGTAGGTTCTCATAGTATACTCCCGGCGTGATTCCGGCTGCAGTTTGGTGAAAATGCTGTTGGCTTTCGTGCGCAGCTATATTTGCATATTCTTCTTTAACTTGGCTTATAAGTTCACTTCGTTTCATAAAGATTTGCTCCTTTGCAAAAATTCTTGTATCGTTTTTTCTTCTTTGTGCTTATCCGCACCGAGCCGCCCCAATCTGTCGCAGAGTCCGAGCAATGCCACATCACGCACATCTGCTTCGCGTCTCATGGTTTCAAAATCGGCGAAGCGCGGGGCTTTGTCGGCATATAAAATTTGCATATGCCAACGAACCAACGCCGCTACATTTGAAATGAACGATTCGGATTCAAATTCTTGCAGGAAATCCCGCGCCATCGACGCACCTACTTTATCGTGGTCGTAGGCGGTAATTTTTCCTTTGCGGATTTTCGTGGTTTCGGCTTTTCCGATGTCGTGCAACAATGCCGCCCACATAAAAACACGACTGCCGGCAACCGCTTTTTCCTTTCGAGACGCGGCTTCATCAAGCACCATTAACGTATGATTCCAAACATTGCCTTCCGGGTGGTGGCGCGGCGATTGCCGGATATTTGCAAGCGCAAACAGCATTGTGAAAGGGTGGGCTTTGCAAAAAACGATGTTGTCTCGCAAGCGTTGAAAGTATTGTGACGGCTTTTCGTCATTCAGTAAGTGCGTGTCGATTTCCTCAAACAGTTCCCGCTTGCTTATTGAAACTCACCAAGCGAAACCGATGGCAAATTGCTTAAATTATTGATTTCCGTGCCGTCGGGAACGGATTTCAGATATTCATTCCCATCCCGCTCGGAAATGCCCACGCCGTAGATTCCACCTTGTCTCGCCAAAGCTACGGCTTCATCTTTTCTCAACGTTTGACCGCTCGAAAGCTGATAACCCACCACCCTTCCGCTGTCTTTCACGAGTCCCGTAATTTGCGCCGCGGTACTGCTCGGTTCGGGAATTTCCTTCATCGCCATCATCGGCAAAGCGGATGCATTGTTATTTTCCACATTGTTCACTCCGGTTTTCTAAAAATTTAATTCCAATAGACAATACTATTCCCCATTCGGCGCAGAGAATGTATTAAACCTGTTGAATAACGGGCTTTCGGCATGTTAAAATAGCAACGTAGCAAATAAGTTCGAAGGAGGTGTTCTGCATGGTAGCATTAACAAGCAACGATTTTTTAACTGTAAGGGCTTGGCATCGGGCTGTGGTTGGCGGTAATGAAATAATTTTGCGGCGCACTTCTGCATTGGAGCATTTGCAGTTGTTCAACGGATACTTGCATGAGAAGCGCATTGATGTTTACGCCAAAAGACGCGGGGAGTACGAAAACATAAATTACTGCATTGTTGACACCTTTGAGGGGTTGGATTATGTGGCTTTCGGCAACGTGCTTTGTACGTCCGTCAGTCAAACTTTCAACGATATGCTTTCAGATTACGATAATGTTGATGAGTTAGCGTTGGTGGAGGGATTGAGCGGTTATTATTTTTCAAACGGCGAGAGCTTTGACGGACTTCACATCAAACCCGAAAATGCGGACAAATTCAATGCATTAAAAGATTGGGCGGCTGAATATTACGACGAGGTATAAAGATGACAAACAACGAACAGCTTATGTATCAAATATTGGGAAAGTTCTCGGATATTGATGCGCCGATTGTTTTCAAGGGCGCGTTGATAACCAAGCTCGTTTTGGCTGAGGGCGGCTTTACGTCATTTGAAAGACCTACAATAAACTTGCGGGCATCGAGGGTAAATCTCACTTTGACGAGGTTTATTCGTACTTGGCGAAATTTCTGCATCCGTTCATACAGCGGAATGAAGCACCGATGCTTTGGAACAGCGGTACGTTGTCGTGGGACTCTCTTATTATTGACGCGCACGTATAGGTGAAATCCGTAACGCCAAAAATGTGCAACGGGAAGATTTCATTCCGAAATCGCGTATATCCCGAAAGAAAGACGGAGTTGAATTGTAAATTCATACACAGAAAACAGCGGAGGAATCCTTGCTCGTAAAGCAAAGTCCTCCGCTGTTTTTATGCTGCATCTTATTTTCTAGGGGATTCATTTTCCCTTTGCCCACTCACCGGCCATGAGTTTCAACAGGGATTCAAATTTGTCGGGGATGCTGTATTGATACTCGGCTTCATCAATGATTTCAAGCAAGATTTCGATTTCCTCGTCCATTTTTTCGGCACTGACATAGGCAACACTACCCTATACTCGCGCACAAGTCTACCCCTAAAACCCAGTAAAAATAAGGGGTCAAAGCCTTTCACCGACAGCCAGAAACAACATAAATTTTCGTAAAAAAATTATTCCTATTCTGAAAACAGGGGCAAGCCCCGACACATCATCCGAGACTGGTCGTAAATGCTACGCATTTACTGCTCGTCCATGCAACATGGGTGTCGAGGCTTGCCCCTGTTTTTTGTTTTCTTAAAAACAGAAAAAACCGAGGGAGGTCATCGCATGGGAAGCAACACCCGCATTTTTGACAAATTCGAGCATTGGTCGTTGGCGGACTGTGCCTGTGAAGCGTGTCTTTATTATCAAGGCAAGAAAAAGCCATGTCAGCGGCAGATTTGTTGCTGTGCAGAAGAAAGAGCAGGGGCATTGAGACGCGAGGTTGCAGAGGAAAACCGTCTTGCGGCGACCTCTGTCAATGGAGGGAGATTAAGTGCCGCGGCTTGAAGAAGCAGAAATTAAACGTGCAAAGGAGGTTGATTTACTCACTTATTTGAAAGCAAACGAACCGCACGAGCTTCGCAAATCTAAGGTTGCGGACGAGTACCGCACTGCTACTCACGGTAGCCTTGTTATCTCTAAAGGCTTGTGGTTTTGGAACAGGGGCGGTTTTGGAGGTCGTTCTGCTTTAGATTTTCTGATTAAGGTTCGGGGCATGAATTTTTTGGATGCAACCGAAGCGATTTTGGATTCGAGGGGAATGGTCGCTTCCGGCGATTTGGGTTCCTGCCCTGCCGGTTCTTCTTCTGTCCTGCCGCCGGAAAGTGCGAAGCAAATATCGGAACGGGCTGATTTTAAGCTCCCGGAAACTGCCCGATTTCCTGCAAATGCAGTTTCCTACCTGCAAAAACGAGGTGTCTGTCCGGAAATTATTAACCGCTGCCTTGCGGAAGAAATTCTGTACGAAAGTCGCAACCGTCAAAACGTCATTTTTGTCGGCAGGGACGAAAATGGCAAAGCTCGTTTCGCTTGTCGGCGCGGGATGCGGGACGATTTTAAGGCAGATGTTTCCGGTTCTGATAAACGATACAGTTTTTCACTTTCGGCAGAAAATCCAAATAGTCGGCATCTGATGGTTTTTGAATCGCCCATTGACTTGTTGAGCCATGCGACCTTGCAACAGCGGGGCAACTCAGCTTGTGGGCTAAGTTTTGATTCAGACGCGCATCGCCTATCGTTGGGTGGCACATCAGATGTTGCGCTACTTTCATTTTTAGAGCGACACCCGAAAATCGGAACAATCACGCTTTGCTTGGATGCGGACAAGGCCGGGCAAACAGCAGTGAGTAAAATAACCGACAAACTCGCCAAAGACAGTACGTTATGGCATATCGAGGTTTCCAGCAGACCTCCACAATGCGGCGCAAAGGATTATAACGAAGCATTGCTCCGCGTTGTAATTGCGGGACTTGAGCATAAACAAAAACATCCAAGCCGCCATTATGAGGCGGCTATTTAATTTTTCCGGCAACACGGTTGCCAAGAGAGGAGAGGCACGCTATGAACAATGCATTGAAAATTTTTGAGCATCGGGATTTCGGCAAGATTCGTACCGTTCAGATTAATGGCGAACCGTGGTTTGTCGCAATAGATGTTGCCAAGGCTTTGGGTTATATCAATTCCCGCGACGCATTAAAAAAACACGTTGATGCCGAAGACAGGCGGGTTCTTCAAAAGTCACAAAACGCGACGTTTGAAATTCCCACCCGCGGATTAACTATTATTAACGAATCCGGGCTTTACTGCCTTGCGCTGTCAAGCAAACTACCGCAAGCCAAAGCATTTCGCCGTTGGATTACATCTGTTGTAATTCCGAGCATCCGCAAACATGGAGCATATGCCACGCCGGACACTCTGGAAAATTTCAAGAGCGACCCGCAATTTGCCGAGGCTCTAATTGATGCACTGGCGGAAGAGCACGCAAAAAATGTCGCGCTTGAGAACAGGCTCGAAAAATTAACGCCGAGTGCGCATTACTGCGAAATGGTGCTTTTAAGCGGCGAAGCAATCCCAACAAGCGTCATCGCTAAGGATTACGGCATGACCGCCATGTCGTTTAACCGTCTGCTTCATGAGTTGGGCATCCAGTACAAAGTCGGCGGCACTTGGGTTTTGTATCAGTCTTTTGCGAACAAGGGCTACATGAAAACCCGCACATTCTACAAGCTGTCCGGCGATTCGATTATTCACAGCTATTGGACGCAACGTGGCAGGCGGTTTTTGTACGAAGCACTTGCCGTTGTTGGAATTATGCCGTTGGCTGAACTTGAGGGGTTTACAAAGGAAGTCCTCGCCGCACAATGTAAGTCTTGCGCGTAATCTGAAAGGAGGATTTGCATGGATGACAAAGAGTATCATATAGGTTGCGGACCTGTTGATGGCGGCGTAGATGTTTGGGATTGGAATGATGAAACGCACCCCGATGGTCGCCCAAAATATCTCGCTCATATCAACAACCAGAGGGAAATTACCTACTTTGAAGATAATCTTCCGCAAGAGGTTATTGGCGAAATACAGGCAATCGTCGAATCGGACTGGAAGGAATTATTCGCTATCGAAATGGCAGGGTTCGATTACAACCCGCCGCCGCTGCCAAGTAATTTTTTGAACAACGAGCCGCAAGGCCATCTGTATTTGGAGCAGGTTGCGAAATGGATTGAAAATAAAACAGGAATGCCGCAACAAATTATTCACACAAGCGACGACATTCGATATGTCAACTATGATTCACCCGACAATGCCATGCACATGACAATAATTGCCGATGCAAACATCAAGGTAAATTCAATATCTTGGAGTGCGGAACACGGCATCGGGCTTAACGCCGAGGAAGCAAACAACGCAAACAGCGAAAAAGTCCATGTAATGTTATGGTCGGACACCGAGGTCTCCAAAGATGAGCGCGGCTATTACATGGATGCCGAAGGAGCGCAGAACGGCGTGCTGGTTATTAAGAACTCGGATATAAAAGTAACGGGTGACATAGTGCAGGAAATGCTGAACATGGGCGAACCTCAAAATCTGCACCATGACAGAAATGCCGAAAACCACAGCACTCCAATTTATCCAATCAACATCTGCATCCAAAACGCCCATGATACAAATGTTGACAGCTTCACCATTTCGCTGCCCGCCACACGGGAAGAATGGCAACCATTCTTTGAAACTGCGGATATTTCCGAGTGGCGGGATTTAGCGATTACGGAAGTCACTTCGGATATTTCCGGTTTGGGCGAAAAACTGTACCGCATCATTTGCGCTGACGGAATAATGCCCGATACGTTGGATGAACTGAATTACCTCGCCGCAAGAATCAAAACCATAGCGGAAAGAGGCGAATATGGCGGGATTGAGATATTTTCGGCAAATATCGAAGTCGGCCGCAACTGCAGCAGCATTGCGGAAATGGTTAACCTCACCTATGACGAAAGCCTAAATCAATTCGATGTTCACCCTGTTTACGATGCAAAGGATTATGGTGATATTTTGGTTAATCAATTCATGCCGGACGAGCACGCCATTGTATTTAATAACCTTAAAGATTCCGACGACTCGGATGACCGCGCCTTTGCTGCCTATGTCGAAAAACTTGAGCAGAACATCGACAAAGAGACGTTCGGGCGTGCAACGGCAAAAGAAGAAAACGGCGTTTTCACCGAGCAGGGCTATCTTTCAGGTGTCAGCGGCGGATTACCGCAACACTATCGTGGTGTGCAGGATATCCCCGCCGAGAATTGTTTGCTTTCCGCGTCGGAACGAAATGTTGCGCGCTTTATAAAAATTGACGATGTCAACATAGCCGAGGCGATTGTAAAACTTCATGCCGTTGGATGTAAAAGTATGGAACGCGCCGCACACAATGTCACAAAATTCTGTGTCGAACACAGGCAAATTACAGAAAACATGGGCGGCAACCATTTTCCGAACCATTATCTTGTACTGCAAAACCGAAGCGACATTTGTATAGTTCCGGTGATGGATATTTACAGGCGCGGCTCGGAAATGAATAAATTTGCTTTGAGCATGACCGAATCGGCGGGAACGGACGATATGCAGTCGGACATAAAAGTTTTCGCCCTGCGGGTCAACAACTCTCGTAGCGAAGAAGCGGGAAACGGTTTGCGTGGTGACATGATTGAGTTTTCCCCAAAAGCCTTTCACGCTAATATCACGCGATACGCCGCCACCCCGGATAGAGTGAATGTCCTGCGCGACAACGGCGAAAAGAAATCCTATGATCTGTTCGAGTGGGGACAGATGCTTCAAAAAGACGGAAACTCGTCCGGATTAGTTGCTTTCCGATACCCCGAAGGCGGACTTGATAAAGCCTGCAATAATTTTTGCAGAATTATGGGAAGCCATGAAAGGATGAGCCATGCGGAGTCTTTCGAGTTTCATCTGCCAAGGATAAACGCTCCAAACACGGGTATGGATAACCCGCATTTAGGCATGATTCACATTGCAGGCGAAGCAGCGAAGGAAATTCTTGCCTGCGGTGATGCCGACGTTTATCAAGTTGCGGAAGACAGTGTTGTCAAGCTCAATGTTATTGAAGCTCTGCGCCCCATGTGTTTTGCGGAATACAAAGACCTTGCAATTAAACACGAGGATGCTGTGGGACTTGGTAAATGGGCAGAGCGTAAGGTTGACAAAATTATACGTCAAGCGGCGCGTGATGAACGAAGCAGGCAAAAAAACAGAGGGGAGGAATTGTAGCATCTTATGGCGCACGTTGAACTTTACAAAAACACCTGGAAAACCGCTCATGGAGCGGCTTTTTTTGAAAGGAGGAACACAAGTGGCTTTAGCCAAACCAAGGCTCTTTGCAGTCTTACTTTTTATGGTTTTGCTCATGGTGTGCATGGGTACGTTTACGACCCATGCGTCAGAGGACGAACCCACCATCTATGAAGAAGTTATCTCAAACGCCCCCATGATTGTAAACGCATCTTGGCTGGACGGCGAAATGCTTCGCATAGATGTGCTGGACGCAATCACGGGGACGGCATCATCTCTTGCCGTTCGGCTAAGCGATTTTGTAACAAATATGGACGCACAAAACAGTCGCTATATTTTGATTCAAGCGGCAGATTTGGACGGTAATTTATCCGGCACAATTCAAATTGCTAATCCGTTTTATGTTCTCGCAGGCGAGGCGGAGGAATTGGCCAGCTTGGAAAACTCAGAAAGCACCGCAATTTCAAGCGATTCCGGCTATGGCGATTATGAAAACGCCGAACCTCCGCAACTTGGTCTGACCCCGGACGGCACGGGAACTGTCGTTGATAACATTATTACGCAAAACGAAATAGAATTTTTCACCGTGTACACCAAGGATGGCAACGTATTTTTCTTGGTGGTTGACCGCCAGCGCAACACAGACAATGTTTATCTGCTTAACGCTGTTACGGAAGCGGACTTGATTGCGTTGGCAGAGCAAGGAGGCAGTCCCATCGACAACAGCATAAGTGCCGTTCCCGAACCGCCGCCTTTAGAAATCCCTGCGGATGAATACGAACAACCGCCCGAACCGCAGACCGAAATCGAAGCGGACTCGGAAGCTCCACCCGCAAGGCGCGGCAACAGCAATTTCATTTTTATCGCCATTATTGTCGTTGTCGTCGGCGGAGTTGCTTATTACTTCAAAATTGTAAAAGGCAAAAAATCTTCTTCAATGCACGATGATGAGGACATGGACTACGATGACGATGATTCGGACTACTTGGGCAAGGATGACTTCGACAAAGGAGGCGATGACGAATGAAGCGCGTAATTTTGAGCATCATGCTTGTTTTTCTGTTTATGTTTTATCCGCTGGCCGTTTTTGCCGACGCACCGCCGGACGATTCCACGGGCATAGCAATAACCGTGGTTGTGCCGCGCCCGGAGATTACTCGCCCGATGCCCGCACCGGATGTGTATTTTACGGTCAGCCACGTTTACCCGATTCATGTATGGGAAAGCCGAGAAGACGGTCGCCGCGAGATTATTCGTGTTTACGAACTTCGGGACGATGAATGCTCATCTCAAATCCCAAGGCAACCATTTGAGCGTGACGGTTTTCGTTTTGAGCTTGCGGAAATTGTACGGCGGGAAGTTCCCGCGCACAGTCTGCGGGAGCATACGGAAATAATCTCCGTCAACACACAGACCAACGACCTTGCAACGGTTATCCGGCTTCTGTCCCCAACGCTGGAGCATCTGTCGGATGATGGATATTTCGGAGTTTTGACCCTTGATGTGACTTCGATTCAAATCGAATCCCAAGGCACAACAAGCTCAAACTTCACAGCTACACGAACACGGGAATTTCCCCATTTATCAAGCGCGGATACTTCTCTTGTTCCCCGAACCATCACCGATGGCGGCAGAACGTACAATCTTTCTAATGTAGATTGGCGTACACAGAGCAGCACCGCCATTGATTACAGGCAGGTTGCGTCCACGTTCACCGCCGTGGCAACCTACACCCGCGTCGGCACAAGGGTTGCGACCATCGGCTACACCACAACCGCCGAATACAGCGGGCAAGTTTCACGAATTGCCGCCGGGCGAACGGAATTTACCGCACATTTCATCGGGATTCCAATTGTAACGCCGACCGTGACAGCGGCTGCTCCCCCTGCTGAAATCGTTGCGCCGGAATCAACACCCGCGCCAACGCCGTCACCATCCCCATCGCCGGAGCCTGCACCAATCGGCACAGTAAACGTGGAGCAAGTGCATATCGGCGGGATTGTCATTGAAGTAGAAAAACCGGAACAGCAAGCAACACTCGCAGACGATGAGGAAATTTACGACGAAGCCGGCGAAGCCAATTTGGAGGACATCATTCCGATGCCGGAAAACAAAAACGGCGGCTTTCCCTTCGGCACGATTGCAATTGTGTTTCTGTTTATAGGCGGAGTTGTTCTTGCCTATTTTGTTGGAAAAAAGGGCAAGGCGATGCTTGCGGGAATGAAAAAAACAGCGTGTTTTCTTTTGGCTCTTTGCATCATTGGAGGGCTGTTATTCGGGGATTCTGAAAATGTTTGCGCGACTGAAATTCCACACTACAGTTTCGGCAGACAAAGTACACAAGATAGCCAAGCCACCCAAGTCGTAGTTCATTTCAATGAATCTTCGCCGGAAGTGCGAAGCACAGAAACTCTGCCACAGCAAAGCTCCGATGCTACTATGCACTTCAATCCGCGAGCAAGTGCATCGGACGGCATTTCGGTACGAGCAAGCCCTTCGGCACATTTTCAAGAGAGCGCATACGGCTACGCTTACGGCGATAGAATCGGCGTTTTGACTGTAGAAAGGTTGGGCAGACGAGTAAACGTCATTGCCGGAGCTACCATGTCCGCGATGGATTTTGGTGCCGGACACTTCAGCTTTTCCGGGTTAAACAGTGGAAACACCGCGCTTATCGCCCATAATCGGGGGAGCGCAGGCTTCTTCTCATTCGTAAGGCTCTTGAATGAAGGCGATATTATTACGCTGGAAGCCGGGGGCATCGTCCGAAGCTATGCCGTGGCGATGGTCTATTATGTGGACGAAACGGATTTTTCGCCCATGATGCAATTTGGCGATAACCGCCTAACCCTCGTAACGTGCCGTGAATATCACCGCACCCAACGCCGCATCGCCGTTGCATTTGAAGTATAGAAACAAAAAACACAAATATAAAATCATAAAATCTGGAGGTACGCATGAACTTACAAATCCGCAACAAATCCACACGCAAGTTAATCGCCGCAATCTTCGGAGCAATTATTTGCTTCGTATTATTGATGGCGGCATCCACCACCGTTTACGCAGCTCCGCAACACGGCTTCGGGCGCGACCCCGGCAGAATTGACTCAATCAACGAGAATGATTTTCACACAAGCCAATGGGACCGTTTCAGCTTCAACTACCAATTTACAAGCGGTTCTGACCATCGCTTCATGCTTGGCAGTCCCACGACTTTCAGCGGTTTTGTTCCTGTTGATGTGTTTTCGGTGAACATGCGCAGAGATGCAAACGTGTCTTTGTGGCCGCCGAGCTATGGTATTTTTAGCGCGCAGCTCCCAACGCTACCCGCTAACCGATTATTTGCACAGCCTGTAAATCCGCATTTCCATCAGCCGTTCCAACTGCAAGACCCCAATATAAATCCGAGTTTCGATACCTTGGGGCATGGGGTAAATGCCGCGCCGGTCGGAAATTCCTTAAATATGAACAATGTCAGTGCGGGAGAATTTTTGCCGCCGACATCCGTATTGGCATCTGCCGAGTAGCTCCCGAAATATCCCGCCGTCAATCCACCTTGTTGAGATTGTTAAATTGCCGAAAAGCCCTGTAAAATCAAGCTGATTTCCTGCAACAATTTTTCACAAAAGACTTGTAATCTACACGTTAGCACGCTAACATCGGATTAGGTTCAAAGAGGAAATGGCTTGTAAATTTACGGCATGAGACCGCAGGGAGGTATTCAATATGATGAAGCAGAGAATTTTAGCCATTGGAATGGCGGCGGTATTAACCATCGGGACGATTGTTCCCGTGTTGGCGGATGTGGGATATGTAACCGAAAAGGTCATCGCCATTTGCCAAACCGAACCAACTATACTCACCGGCGAACAGCTATCGGAGCTTGCAGACATCGCACCCGATATTACGGACACCCGAAGTTCCGTTGTCTTGGCAGACAGGCGAATTACCACAACGGAACTTGCCGATTGGTCAAGCGAGTATTGGGAGCTTGGCGGTTTGAATGCTTTTGAGCTTGAGGTTGTTCGGCTGATTAACATTGAAAGAGCGGCGGCGGGAGTGCTTCCGTTGGCGATTAACCCGCAGCTTTCAATGGCGGCACGATTCCACAGTCAAGAAATGGCAGACCTGCGGATTTGGGGACATCGAAGCCCCCATCACGGCAGAGGAAATGACAGGGCAGAGATGTTCGGACACGACAATATCCAAGACCACGTTTGGGGAGTGAGAGAAAATATCGCAGGAAATACCCGATGCTCACAGGAAGTGGTGACGGCTTGGATGAACTCCCCCGGACATCGAGCGGCTATACTGGGTGAATACTTTTTAACAATCGGAGTCGGCGCGGTACAGCGCGGCGGAGCTACAGTAAAGTTCGGTTCATAACAAAATAATTGAACAGCGTTAATGGGGCAGATAAATCCAAACATCTGCCCCTATTTTATTTCAAGGAGGAATGTGAATTGAGTAAAAAATTAAAACCCATGATGGCTTTTTTCTTGGCGTTTTTGACCCTGCTCGGGGCTGCGCCTGTAAATTTCGTGGCACAGGATTCTGCGCCGAGCGGTGATGACCCGACTACAACCACTGTTTATTTCATGGGCAAAGAAGCGGTGCTTGAACTCGGCGCGGATGGTCTTTTCCATGTTGACGCAGACGTGCTTGACGTTGATGCGGGCGCATTAAACGGGCAAACAGATTTTTCCCTTCCGCAGTTTGTCTATGTGGATGGCGAGAGGTTGCCGATTAACAGCGACAGGATTCTTAATATCACGCCTGTTGTTTCCGCTGTCGGGTAAAGGAGATTCGGGAAATCACCATGTATGACGAGCTTGAACTGGATACCCTCGGTGACGAAAAAACCGCGTTGTTCATACCATGTCTATATCTCTTGTGGCTCGGAAGGATTCGCCTGCTTCGCTCATAAGAAGGTCGCAGGCAGTCCCGCCGATAACGACATAATTTTCTTCATAGCCGCTAAACCACTCTCTAAAACTCTCGATACCTTTAATCATGTGATTTCCTCCAAACACTTGATAACAATTCATTAACAGACTGCTCAACACGGGGGTTATCGTCAAACGACAGCGATACGGCAAGGGATAGCGCGTCCACTGTGGCGGGATTTTCAGAGAGCAGTGTTGGATTGTAATGCCAAATTTCAACTTCGGCTTGAGTATCGTTGTCAACAAGGGTGGGTGTCCCGGTTACGGCAGACCTTTTGCCGTAAAAAGCAAAGGATTCTGCTTGCGCCCCACCCAGCATAGTCAGTTCGGACAATGCACTGTAACTCGTCAACGGCAAATTTGCAGGGAGTTCCGTGCGCTCAACGTAGATTCGTTTGCGGACGGGGTTTAGCAGATAGGGCTTGGCTTTTTCAAACAAAGCCGCACCGCATTCTTCTGATGATATGACCGTGCGCACACCGTCTTTCCGCGTGGACACAAGACCAAGTGCCGTCAATTGTTTTATAGCGCGCGATATTTGCATGGGTGAAATGTTGAATATCTCTGCCGTTTCGTTGGTATATAGTTCTGCTGCGTCCTTGTACAAATAGTAAAACAGCAAAAGCTGTGCGGAGGGCATGAGTGTTTTGGCAACAGCGGTTACGGTTGCATATCGCTCTTGCAGGGCTATGCCCATAAACGGCAAATAAATATGGCACTGCGGAGACACAAAAGGGATGCGTGATTCTATCAGCGATTTCCTTCGACGTGCCACCATTGATTCAAGTTCCAGTACAATGGGCAGCGGTGTGGATTTTTGTACGTTAGCCATGTGCTTCTTAATATTTGAAAGCGTGTCGGGTTCGCCTGTTGGTTTCATAAACAGACAGGGAATACCGCCGAGCGTCACTTGTGTGAATCCGTAACGGTCGATTAGGTAATACGGCAACGCACCTTCGCCATCCCACGACCTGCTCTTGATTTCAATGCCAAGTGTGGCTGAAATGTAATCCATTTTTCACCTCGTTTTTTAACACTGTAAAAGCATTATATCATTTATAATGTTAAAAGCAAATGATGAGGTTAAATTAAAAATTTATGCTTTTCGACCGTCCCCGAATTTCCTTATACAACAGGGAAATTCGGGGTTTTTGTTTCTCATTTTATATGGTCAAGCGGGCTATCGCCCTTTGATATGTACAAAAAAATCAATTTTAAGGAGGATTCGTATGGAATTTTTCGCAGAAGCAATTGACGTTTTACAAACTCTCGTAATTGCACTCGGCGCGGGTCTTGGCATTTGGGGAGTAATTAACTTACTCGAAGGCTACGGCAACGACAATCCGGGCGCGAATGGACACGGTTAATAACGAAACATAAAGGAAGCCCCTAAAATCAAGGCAAGGCAGTCAAACGGTTTGCATTACTGATAAGGCGAATATTCTTTGCTCCACGCAGAGAATATTTGCCTTTTGTTATTGCGTCAATCCCATGCACTAAGGTGTTGGAAGGTTTTTGAATTTCCGCATATATAATCTTCCAAATTGAAGTCGCTTGTGATAGACTTGTAGCGTTATTTGTCGGAAAAACCCTTTTCGCGGATGCTCCGCTTCAACGCATTAACGGTTTGTGTTATCACATATATTTCTTCCGAGGTGCAGTCAGCGAAAATAGAATCTGCGTGTTCTATTACGGCAGATTTTGAAGCTACGATATTATCCATCAGCAAATTGTCCACGGTAGTTTGCAAAGCGTTTGCAATCGCGATTAGGCAAGGCAAAGATAATTTCGTATTTCCGTTTTCGATTTTGCTCATATGCTGTATGCCTATTCCCGCACTTTCGGCAAGGGTTTCTTGTGTGGATTTTAAGGCAAGGCGGCGCGCTTTTATACGTTCGCCAATGAGTTTGTAATCGGGCATATACTCCAATCCGAACACCTGCTTCCAATAAATTTCCAAGAAACATTGTGCGGGGTGTAGGCATATGATATAATCCCTTTTGTGGCGAACATCGCTACACGGGCGAATATGAAGTTTGATAGCGGAAGCGAGGTAATGCAGATGAAACGTGTTCCACGACGCGTACAGATGGGCGACAAATGGTTTGATGTTAGAGAAGGTTGGGCTGGGACGCTTGAACTCTATGAATTTATGCAAAGCCCACAATACACAGCAAATGAGCCACACGCTCACGTACCTAATCTTTTTTTCGTATACGATTCTGCAAAAAACAAAGTTGGAGAATTTCATACTGAAAATAGAACGTGTTCGGGTAGTGTTAATAGTTTTGATATGTAATTGCATGGAAAAAACAACAAAAAATGGGGAGGTGAAATAAATGAGAACTTTTGGGTTTCTTCATCGTCTTTTGAATGGCGAATTTTGGACGTGCAAATCTTGCGGTTCAAAATGGTACGATAATATGGCATCTTGTGGGAACTGCGGCGCGCCAAGACCTTAGCGCAGTCCACTGGGATAAATGTTATCAACCAGCCAACGGCATCCTTCGCTTTTCTTTCATATGAAGTGTTATCGTATTAGCGGAGGATGTCGATGGTCGTGCTTTGTTATAGCAGGAATGAACGCATTTCTCAAAATCCATAAGTGGCTCTACCGCGTTAGGGAGTGAACAATAATTGCAAATTGAATTAAATTTAGGCGTTGCAGTTAATTAGTAATGCAAGTTCTATGCTCCCCTGGCTTAATTATGTCCAATGGCGAATTTGAGCTTGACGATAAACAGGGGTCGCTCTGAGTCGTTTCTATAATTGTTCATAACTTGAAAGGTGGAAATAAGCATGAACTTAACAGAAGAAATAAGAAATTTATATCAAGACTATCGTGGGGGACTGGATAAGGCACTCTATGTATTGAGCGATATTCCCAACGGTAAATTAGCGCGGGCAAAAAAGAAATATGCACCCGTGCCGCCAACGGAAGTTGTTTTGATGCTGTTAGACAATACATTGACGGGAGGAACGGTGCTTGGTTCCGCTAAAGAAGGACTTATTATGACATCTGAAACCCTTTATTATTATGATAAGGGGTGGGATAGATATGCAGTAATTCCGATTAAGGATATTTCCACGGTAAATAATAGCGATACAACAATAGAATTTTTGGTTCGTGATGAAACCATGTATTTTTATCCTTATGGGTTCAACAAAGCACTTTTGGCGGAGTTTCTTAATCAAAGCATAGAGATAATCAAGAAAAGTCGATAGTTCTCATCTTGGGCAACAAATAACAGGAGTGAAGTTAGGTGTCATATACAAACAACCAGAAACTTGGAACTCTCGAGTCTGAACGAGCGCGCATTGAGGTAGATTTAATGATGCTCGAAAGTGAAATTGATGGACTGGAAGCTCACTGTAATTCGTCATTATCAAATGCTCACTCAATCGGCTATGACATTGAAAATCTTAAAAATAGCCCTATTTTTCGTGAACGGGATGAGAAATATAACGAAAAACATAGAATCCAGCAAAAACTGAAAAATTTGGACGAACAAATCAAAGTGGAAAAAGACCCTGTTCTCAAGCTCAAGAGGCTTGATAGCGAGTATAATTCACTGGTTGCGGAGAAAAATCGTGCAACCACTGAAACTGAATTTAATTCCCTTTCGCGGCGATTTGCTGAAATGGACGGATATAAAAACACAAAAACTTTGGCTAGCGAATGCGAATCTCGCTTTCAATCCTTGGTGAAGGAGCGCAAACAGAAGGAAGAAGAGCAAAAACTCAAGGACAAGGAAGCAATGTATCAAAAATTGCTCGGTAGAAAAGTTCGTGCGCAAACAGAGAACGAATATTATTCGCTTCATGGCGAATTTAATCAGTTCGGGAACTATAAAGACGCGATGGCATTAGCATTGGAATGTAATGAAAAATACAAGTCCTTAAAGAGCCAGCGTGAAGTTAGGGAGGAAGCCGAAAGAACAGAAGGGGCTATTATTCAAAAGGCGCATGACTTGGCGAAACAACGGTTTGCAAATGGTGAGAAGGTAGGCTTATTTTTTGTAGCTATAGCGTTGTTATCCATAATATGTGCCTTTATTTTTAGCCCCATAATAGAATTGTCCCCTGCTTGGGTGCTTGGCGGGGTGGTTTTGATTCCTTTTGTTGGAATATTTCACCTTGCGTCATTTATGGGAATCATCAACGGGAAAACATTTGGAAAATTTGTAATCACGGCTATGATGCTTGCGTGGATTTTTATTTTTACATCCTCATCGGCTACTCTCATTTATGAAGAAGCTGAACAAGATTTCAGCATAGCAACGGGAGCAGAAATATTTCAACAAGGAATGGATGAATACCCATTATTCACCGCTACTTTAGCGATATATTTACTGACCTCCATACTGGCAACCATTGTGGCTCTATATTTGGGTCAACTTTCAAAAAAGGTTTATCAAAAATTTGAAATTAATGATGCAGGTGAAAAACTGGCTAAAATCTGCGAGGGCATTGCGATATTGGCTTTTGTCGTATTTGTAATCACAAATCCAAGCATATCATTTTCATTTTGGTGGGTGGTTGGCGGTCTTATTATTTGCGGTATAGCTATCTTTGTCCATATAGCTGTGTTCGAGGGGATACTCAAAGGAGGCGTTATTAAAAGAATCATTTTGACAGCATTGCATGGTTTAATTTGGTCTGTTGCGTTAGTGATTTTGTCGGGGTTTTTAGAAAATGTTGAACCCCTGCTTTATGAAATGGTATGGTCGGAACACGTAACGCAAATAATTCAATATTACGCCGACCCCGATTTTGCATTTTTCGCAGAAACATTGCCTGTGGCATATTCTACGGTTTTATATATGTTTCCGGTTTTCACAATCGCTTTAACTGTTCATGTTTTCTTTTCGATATTTGCAGCAATTTCAGCGGCTACGTTAGAAGATGTTGAAAACAAAATATCGGTTGTAACAGTTGTTGCATTTCTCGTTATTGCCATTGGTGTAGGAAGTCATTTTTTGTGGGGATATTCGGATGAAGCTGAACTAACAGATTCCCAAGCAATTCGCGCACATACTCCTATATCTCCGCAAAATTATTTAGATAAAGAAACCACTTTGATTGACTTTTTGAGCGATTTCCGAAGTTTATTCGGGGAGGATATATGGGATGACACTAAAATAACATTTGGCGGCGCGGTCACGGTAAGCCATTCGTGGGATGACGAAAATATTAACGAATACGGAAACCCAAGACTATTTGATGCAATTTCGGGATATGAAATTCTTGACTTCACAAATCGTCCATATCTTTCACGTATACACTCAATGGCTCTCATTGCTAGGGATTATTTACTGTTTGATTACCACGGCAGTATAGGTGTCGCTATACGCTACTTCTTTTTGTATGCTAATGGAGAAGTTCCTTATTATCAGATTTTTATATACGATGATGGGATTTTTAGAACGGTTGGCGAAATGGACGTTTGGGGTTGGGGAACGCGCTTGCGCGTTGATAGTAACGGACGACTTGTGGCATATATAAATCGCGGGTTTGACATGATTGACGTTGCGGTTTTCCACGTCACCCTAGAAAATAACGAAATAGGACTTGAACGGCTCGCCGTGTTGGAAGCTGATGTTCATTATTGGGAAGCACTTTATGCAGATTGGATTTCCCAAGGGTTCAATTTTATAGAGAATCCAATCCCCGGTAGACCGGACATATATTTTCCAATCAACACTGAATGGAGTCAATTGCAATACAGATTGACAGCGTTAATAACTCAGCGGCTTTTTTATGCGGGATTGTTAAGACGATAAAAAATTTCAATCTTTATCATTTCACAAGTTTTAAGGAGGCGTTTTTAATGTTAAATGAAATCGCATTAACCGCAAAAGCAAGTCAAGGTGATTTAGCTGCAATGGTTGATTTAGGCGGATTGTTCGCAGGAGAAAACAGAATTGAAGAAGCCTTAACGTGGTGGAGAAAAGCCACGGAGGGCGGTCATGGCGGTGCCGCGCACAATTTGCTGATGACATACATGATGCTTCCCGCCCCCGACAAAAGAAAAAAGCTATTAATATCGTTTTACATTGAGCCACAATCAGGCAACCGTGACCCTGCGGATTTTAGAAATTTGGCTGAAAAACTTGCAAACTACAAAAATGGTTGGGCAAAAACCCTTTATGGTGTAATTGTTTCCGGTGGAAATCACATGATGTTCGTAAAGGCATTTGGCGAAGATGCTTATGTGGAGCAACGAGACCCTCAAAGTGGGCATAATTATATCGAAGCTGGTGTTAAACTTGCGCGCAATAGCCTTGACTACTATGATTACAGTGCAATTGTAAGTGCGTATTATCGCCCTGTTGACAGCAAGGAAAAAGGGGTATCGGGACACAGCATTGAGGAATTGAAGAAAGCAAAAGAATATTCGTTAATTGCGTTAAACAAAGTACAATACATGGATTTGCCAGTTGAAAGAAAAGCAGAATATGAAAAACAATGGCAAGGACGTATCGAAACTTTCAATAAGCAAATTAGCGACCGAAGCTAGGTTCTCATTCGTTTGGAACGTTCAATACCCGACCAAGCGTGAGTATCGCACTGCCCGCTATCATTTTTCCCAACAGCTACAACCGTACCATCAGCTTTCAACCCAACGGTATGCCATCCCCGCGCCGCGATTGAGATAATATCACGCCATTCGGCAACATTGCATTGTCCGTCAGAATTTCTGCCTACGGCAAGAACCGTTCCATCGGACTTCAAGCCAACCGTATGCCATGCCCCGGCAGAAATGGCAACTATATCAGCCCATGAGGAAATATCGCACGAACCGTCAATATTTTTCCCGGCAGAGATAACCGTGCCGTCAGATTTCAGCCCAATTATATGCCAATTTCCCAATGCAACTTGAACAATATCGCGCCAGTGTGAAATGTCGCACTGGCCGTTTTCGTTATTGCCTGTTATGACAATGCTTCCATCTGATTTAATTCCGGCAGACGACCATTCTCCCGCCGTAATCGAAACAATGTCGCGCCAATCGAAAACATTGCATTGCCCGTGAAGATTGCTACCCACGGCAAGAACTGTGCCATCAACTTTTAGACCAAGCGTGTGATACCCACCCGCATCAATTGCGCTAATATTTTCCCAATCAAAAATATCGCATCGCCCATCTTCGACTGAACCGATAGCAAGCACCATTCCATTTTTCACTAATCCAATTGTGTGACTTACCCCTACGGCAACGGCGGTAACATACCGCCAATTTTGAACGTCACATTGCCCATCTGCGTTAGAGCCACAAGCAAGCACCGTCCCATCAGATTTAACGCCAAGCGTATGATATTTTGCGGCGATACTGTTTCGGGATATTTGCAGTGATATTCGAGGGGGCGAAGGTGCAGGGGCATCATGAACTGAAATTTCATAGCCTAGAAGTTCTGCGATACATTCAATAATTACTTGTGCCGAATCATGGTCTGTTGCATAATCGGAACTCATTGCCGACACCAAATTGTTGACTATGATAGTGCTTCCGCCGGAAAGTTCGGATTCAAGACGAGAATAAGCCGCCATATCGCATATAGCAATGGTTAATAAATTCCGCACTTTGCGTATATCCGAATCGTGTGGATTACCAAGAATATCAGCCAATCCCGCCTTAAATTTCTTCGGGTTTGTAAATATTGATGTTCCAAAAATATCTTGAAGTTTTTGCAGGGTATGTTTTACTGTGTCCCTCATTTTAATACCCCCACGTTTTCATTTTTACGTATCATATTTGTTTTTCCGGATGAATAAAAGGGCGCAAATCGCTATCGAGGTGTGATTATGAATTTTACAATCTTGTTTATTGTGGCTGAATACATCGTTGTAACCTATGTATTCGGAATGATTTATAAATTGGTCGGACAAAAACTCGCCGTGTACATTCAGCGTAATTTTGGCTGGACGGGTTATTGCATTTTGGGAAGCGTTGGTGTGACTTTCCATGAATTTTCACACTTAATTATCGCAGTTTTGTTTAGGCATAAAATCAACGAAGTTAGACTTTTTAGACCTTTTCAAGGAAAAATTGACGGCACTCTCGGATATGTGAACCACTCTTGGAACAGCAGAAGCACATATCAAAAAATCGGCAATTTCTTTATCGGAACTGCCCCTATGTTTTTCGGTGCGGGCTTTCTGTTTGTGCTATTGAGCGTAGCGTACCCGCACAGTTTTATGAGTGTAACGGAAATAGGCGAAATACCCAATGCGCTAATGTTTGCGTTCAGCAATACGCTTAACCACGAAAATTTGTTTGCAGTATGGACACCTATTATATTTTTATATGGGATATTCGTATGCCCTTATATGCACATGAGTTGGGAAGATGTTAAGGGTGCGACTTCGGGTGCAATAACATTGGCAATTGTTGCGCTCCTTGTATCGCTTGCAACGGCGGTAATACCCGAAAATGCGGTGTTGCAAATTCAAAGTACTATGAATACGTTTGTCACTTATTACGTTTTCGCACTTGCGTTGGGCTTGATTGCCGGCATTGTAATGGCTGTGTGTTTCGGCTTGCTGTCAGTCATAAGGGGCAAGAGGTTATAGGTGAAAATTGCGTTAATTAACCGATAATTCTTCCACTTTTACGGATAATTGCGATAAGTGTTTTTCTTTTGGAGAAATCCCCGCTATATCAAGATTATGGGGCGTTAAACTCAAAACAAAAGAGCGAATATCGTTTGAAATATACCCTTTGTTAAAGTTCGCCATAATGTTGTAAAGATTCAAAACGTCCGTGCCTATCAGATATTTGCTTGCTGTTACAAATCTGTATTTTGTTCCGTTTTCGCAAAATTCAAAAGGCACATAAACATACTTTACCGGAATTGTCATTTTCCCCAAAGGTATGCTACTTATCGGCACTTTGAACGCTTGTCCCGCCGCGTCCGTGATACCTTTGTACTCGATATAATTTTGCTTGACTATATCCACCTTGTTAATTCCGAGCAATTCTACCATTTTTATTCCAAGCACAGTTAGGCTCGAACCCGTATCAATTTTTGCTTCGGTCAATTCGCTTCCGATTTTGGTTTCCACCAACCACTCGAACCAAGGTTTGACAATGCGAAAAGTCATACCACCACCTCAATAGGAACCATCTCTCTTAAATTATTTCCTCGCATATGGTAAAACACATAGCCTTCTTGGGCTTTTTTTCCCTTTGTGAATGACCAAGTTTCTCCTTCGTCACCAACAAAAACAACATCGCCCATGACATCATCTTCATCGCAAACGGTTTCGCTTATATGCAAAACCATCCAGCTATCGGGATACGTTGCCTTTGCCTGTTGCGGCGTTACATTTGCTGTAATAATTTCAAACATACAGATACCTCCAATGATATATCATTTTATTCGCCATTGATACGGCGGCTCTATTTTACCACAATCATCACAAGTTTGTGGCCAATTTAGCTTCCATTCAAAATATTCTGCGCGGGTGATTTCCCCTGCGTGTAATTCTTGCTTGCGGTGCATCCACTCTCGCACGAATTGATTTAGTGTGGGATTGTTCAGCCATATCGCCATTGGTGCGGCGGCGGGAAAATCATCGCTATCACTGTATTTGACGGCATCACCCCCATTGTGTTCGAGGTTGAGTTTGCCGTCTTTTTTGCGTGGAATTTTCTCCAACTGCACAGGGTTAAACGTACCCGGCAAAATTTCGTCAAGCCAAAAAAACATTTGCATGATGTGTTCAAGGCTTCCGCTCTCGTCCACGGCGAAGTTGATTATGTTCACCCGCAAAATCTCCGCAAGTTTTTCCATGCCCAGTCTTTTCGGCGTGATTTTTCCCATTTCGTAATGCCGTATTCGGGCATCAGCCGTTTTTTCGTCATAGCCCATTTGTATTCCAAGTGCCTTTTGCGTAAGCCCCCTGAACTCTCGGACGGCTTTTAATTTTGCGTTAAACGCAATCGAAGTAAGCATTTTCATCACCAAAAAGAGTATAACCGTTTTTGGAATAACAGTAAACAAAAAAATACTACTTGACAGTATTTATTTTTATACTATATCATGGCAGTGCGAAATTAAATACTGCAACGAAAGGAGCGCAGCTACATGGAAAAACTCACCATGAGCATCAAAGAAATGGGGGCGCAGTTGGGAATCTCCACAGGAAAAGCCTATGAACTTGTGAAAACAGAGGGCTTTCCCATTGTTCGGGTTGGGCGCAAACTGCTTGTTTCAAGGGTCGGGCTTGCCCGCTGGATTGAGGAAGGGGGACAACGCCTATAAAAACTATCAGTCACGTTCAAGGCAAGGGGTCGCTTACGCACAACAACCGCGATTTTTACTACAAAAATGTTGACCCCGAACGCACGAAGGACAACATCACATTTGCAATCGCTTCGTGTATACCCATGCAATTCCCCCGACAATTTCAGTGACTAAATGATATGCCGTGAGAAAAACTCTTGTTAGTGATGCTTCACTAATTTGACAAATTATGCTATGCTACCCTATAAATGGACAATCTGACTGGTGATACTGACGAGATTTTGTTCACGAGTCCATATGAACCGAGTCGTTTCAAATTTTACCCCCAAGGTGATTTAAAATGACCAATGCGTACCGACACAAAGGATAAGATACGCCGGCTATTTTCCCACGCGCGCAAGGGCGATTCCATAGCTCTTGAAGATGCGCTTACTTTGTTGCGCCCTCAAATAGTAAAATTCATTTCGTCGCGCATACCGGATGTTGCCGCCCGTGAAGACATCGCTCAAGACACGATGATAAAAATTCTTCAAAAATTGCCTGAGATACCGAAAGATGCCGACCACTATGCCTACGCACTTACAATGGCGCGAAATAAAGCGGTGGATTATATTCGAAGTCAAGCCAAAAACAATCTCACGGAAAACATTGATTTACTCGCAGACGAATTGCTTAACGATTCTCCCGTCGATATCAGCGTGTTTAACGAAATAATTGACTTCATTTTGTTCATGAGCATTGCACCGTACAGGATTCTCGTTTATTTGAACAACCGCTTCATTTACCCGGCACGTCACGGAGCAGATGGCAGGCATAGAGGATTTCCTTCAAAAATTGTTGAGGAACTTGGCAATTTTACGGTCTTGCGAATCACTGACGTAACCTTTGATGAAATTAAAAATGAATTTTCCGCAGTCGAAAAAAAATCAAGAGGAGCGTTTTATAAGCGTCTGGACGAAAAGGAAAATGAGCTTATATTCGCAGAAATGCTTTTAATCGACACGCTTGGAAAACGCCCTGTCGCTATAATTTCAATGTGGACGGACAGAATCAATCGCCGAGTGCTGGATTTCGTACTCGAAAAAAAATTAGCATGAAGTGAGAGATACGTTTTGCCGATTCGTTTCTTTAATAAGCGGAGGTGGGTAAATGCATTACGATGTTGAAGCAATTCGACAATTTTTAACAGACGAAAATCCCGACCCCGCCGTGTCGGTTCATTTATGTATTTGCGACGAATGCCGTCGATTGTACGAGCGTGTTCGCGACAGCTTGGAGTTATTTGCCCCCGTTTCCATTTCCGCAGGAATTACTCTAGCTCCGGAGCAATGGATATACTGCGCCGCGCTTGTTGGTGGCGACACCTTCGAAGGAATGCCCGACGTATTGAGCCATGTAAATAGTAAAGAGCGCGAAAAAAAATACGCCGAATCGCGAGATGCACTGATGGAAAAGGGTTTAATCGAGGTTTCTTTTAACGGGAAGGTCGATATAAAACAGAGACTGTACGACGTAGTCAATACCTGTTTGAAATTTGAGCGGTTTCTTTCTTTGGTAAGACGGACACCGGGCAAGCCCGACCGTGTCTGCAATATTTATGAAAAAGACGGCAATTCCGTTGTTATGTATATTGATTTGCACAAGGGATGCACTGCGGTAAAAAAAGCGAATAAGGTTTTCTTTTTGGAAATTATCAACCAAGATAGCACAGGAGAACCATTTACCTATGACGAAATTATTGCTGTTCGTGACGAGGTGCAAAATCAGGACATGTGTAATGAAGGAACAGAAACGCTCAATGCGTTGAGACTTGCTGTGAGCGGGAGCGCAGGATATTACAATGCTACCGAGATTATTGCAAATCCCAAAGGAGCAGGTCAGCTTCGTACAAAAACACTTGTCAGCACGTACGAATCCGACGTTCAAATTATTTATGAGCCGGAAGAAAAAACATATTTCGCGTGTACTTCAAGCGTAGGAGATACACTATGAATTCGGTTGACATTGAAAAAACACGAAATGATGCCGCGCAACTTCGCGAAATTGCAGATAATGTCGGCAACATCGCCGTTGCGTTTAATCATTCTCAAAATGAGCATAGCGCGACATGGAAAGGCAACGCCGGAAACGCTTTTCAAGAATTGTCGGGAAGACTTTATGCACAAATATCCTCGTTCGGCGATGAAGTGAAAAGCGTATCGGATGATGTTTTGCAAGTTTGCGCCAAAATCGAGGCAGCCGAAAAAAAATAATTTATTTCGTAGTGAGTGAGAGATACGTGTTTCTCTATCGTTTTATACATGAAAACATACACGAGAGGCGGAAATAATCATGGCAAAAATCCATGTAACTCCCGATTTTCTTGAAAGCGAAGCAAGTCGGTTGGGTCAATACATCAATCAACACGACAGCAATATACATGACATAAAAACGCTTGTAAATAATTTGAGTGCCGAGTGGTCGGGGGAAGCTCAAAATTCTTTTTACTCACAATTCCAAAGCCAAGAGCAAATGTTCAGAAGTTTCCGAGATACGCTCGAGAGATTTCAGCAATTGATGAACACAGCGGCTCGGACTATGCGTGAAGCAGACGATACTTTGCGAACACAAATCAACAGTGTAAGTTTTTAATTGCAGCGTCGGTGTGGCATTTGCGGATAGCTCGGAACGCCTGCTCAATGCAAAGCTGGGGTGATGATTATGATTTCTTTTGATATAAGCATGGCTAACGATTGGCGGCAACTGCTACAAAAATTGGCGCGGGATTTTGAAGAATGCGAACATCGACTTTCCATGTATGCAACTGGGTTAAGCGTTGAAGTAGCCGCACGAAGCGATATAGATAATCGACTTGTAGCGTTACACAAGAAAGCGCGACAGATTCGCGAAAACATTGAAACAATGGCAAATTTGCTTTTTCGAGCCGAAACAACATATGCGGATGCTGACCGTCAAACAGCCGAGATGGTTCACGATTTAGTTGAACAATGGTGCGGGGCAGAACGTGCATTTGCACCTATTATATCCCGCATAAATTATGGTTTAACTGCCACTGATGTAGAAAAAATTGATGCGGTTCGCAGTTTGGATGGATTATTTATGCCAACGCTTCAAATGAACAGCGAAAACCGCACAGCATATTTCAAGCCGTTAAATATTGAGTATAGAATTTTATCGGACGGAGATTGAACGGGGGAAATAGGAGTATGCAACTGATTCTTTTTTCAAAGCAGGAATACAACAGCATGGTTTTGCCGGAAAAACACGCCGGGCTTTTTTGGGTACGCGGCAGGGATGCAAAGGGAAAGCTAAAAGACATTGTTGCCGTCGAAGCCTTGCGTCCAACCGAATCCGGTGGTGTTCCGCAGTGGGTTTTGAAGTCGAACAGGAAATTCAAAATATATGATGAAAAAAACAATCTCTTGCAAAATGTCGAGCTAAAGCCCAATGAATTGTATGCAATACGCGGCGCAAACAAGTCGGATTTTCAATACGCATTGTATATAGAACCCCTCAGCGATGACCGAAAACATTTTGTCGCATACGAGTTATTGCAATCACAGTCGAAACTTTCCATCGGCCGAAATTCCGACAATGAAATTTGTTATTCCAACAAGTTTACTTCCGATATCCAAGCCGAACTAACCATATCCAAAAAAGGCATATCAATTCGGCATATCGGCACCACAAATATGACCTATGTAAACGGAAAAGCCGTACTTGTCAGCGACGAGCCACTAAATATCGGTGACGTTGTTTATATAATGGGACTGCAAATAGTCGTAACACACGGACTCATTTTTATGAACAATCCCGATGGGAAGGTCAAAATTAAAACCCAAGGTAATCTTCGAACATATCGCCCTCAAAAAATTGACGCCGCATCTGTTGACCCTGATGCAGAGGATGATTTCGAGGATGTTCCTGATGATTATTTTTACCTTGCGCCTCGCTTTAAATATGGTGTTGATACTTTCGAATTGAAACTCGACGCACCACCTTCAAATCAAAATAACGACGAAGTACCCCTAATTATGCTAATAGGCCCCTCGATGACGATGGGAATGGCAGCGGCGGCAACCGGTATTTTTGCGGTAATGCGCGCGTTTGAAACAGGTAATTTTCAGCAAGCAATGCCCTCAATTATAATGAGCGTCAGTATGTTGCTGGGTACGCTTATGTGGCCTTTAATCACGAAAACATTTCAGAAGCGGCTTCGTGAACGTAAAGAAGCAAGGCGACAGGAAACCTACACGAAATATCTTTATGATATGGAAGAACTGGTAAAATCTGAAGTAACTCGCCAAGAGAGAATTTTGCGCGAAAATGACGTAAACACCGAAGCA
>JGI24703J35330_11748755_pt1 | contig 31903 bp, 5 predicted proteins | sample TergutNt197P1_FD_35330 | JGI IMG/M metagenome (IMG submission 35330)
CCGGCAGGTAGTGGATATATCGTACCCGCCACTCGCAGAACAATCCCCGGCTATATCGACCCGGAAACAGGCTATGTACCGATGATAGAAATACTCGAACCCGTAGCAGACCCAACAGACCCCACTCTGTGGGAACTCTCCACCGACTTTGTAATACTGAGCCCCAACGTGCCAAACGCAGGTGCATCACTGGCTTGCCACCAAAGATATGATAATCCGAGCAATCTCCTCACAGGCTTTGCGGGTATACCCGCAGGCACATGGACACAGCAAATATCTCTGCGTCCTTCGCTTGGGCTTACCATCAGCGGCCCCGAGCAAGGTAACTACCTCGGTCTGCTTGTAGTAACAGTAGGCCGCACACCCGACAACTACTACCGCGCATACCGCGACGTAATCTTGGATAAGACATTGTTAAGCTTTACCGTATCCGCACCGGGTGTGAGTGCAGAGGTATCTCCGCGTGTACTCATCTGGGATGCACAGGGCTATGGCTACGACAATGCCACATGGCCAAGCGTAGGCGGAGGCCTCGGCGGCTGGCAACGTGTACAGGTACAAAACACAGGTGACAGACAATTGCTCGAAATCCGTGCGGCGTTTACCGCAAGCGGTTTGTTTGAGGTGCGTGATGCTGTAATCCCGCGTCTGATTCCGTTTGCATATGACGAAAATGCATACAATCCACGTCCGAGTTTGTATGATACTCATACCGATTACTTCTATGTGCGTCCGGTTAACGGCTTGCCGCCGGGAGACCATAACACCGTAATGCGTGTTACCGCACCCGGTGGTATAAACATCCCAGTGAGCTTGTACTTTACCGTACTGCCTCCTGAAATTTATATTGTGCCGCTGTATGACACGTGGCCGCGCACAGACGCAGGTTATGCACAGCGTCCGACATTGCCGTTTACGGTATTCACATCCGGTCCTGCGATTGCTACGGGTATGCATGTGCTTTCTATCCCCGATGCATTCGAAGTAGTAACACATGGCAACCCAACCATAGCGGTAGGCAGCTCCAGCACATGGCATATACGTCCGCGTACAGGTCTACCCGTTGGTATACACCAAGGATATGTCATACTCGAAGGCAACTTTGGATTGCGCGTACAGGCACATCTATCCTTCGAAGTTCGCAATGCTCGTGCGGGTATATTCCCACCCGAGATTGACTGGAGACAAGTAACAGCAGGTTATATGCGTCAGGCCGTGCCGATGAGGACTATACAGGTACGTAACTTTAGTGCAGAGTCATATCTGCCTCGCCTCCGCGTTTCTGTAGAAGGTCGCGATGGTCAGGACGCAACTACTCCCGCGTTTAGCATGTACAATCCGTTATTGACACTCGTAGACCGTGATGGCAATAGATTCATAAGGAACTTCCTGTATATATGCGAATGTGATGACGGGCCATGTGCCGGAACAGTGATGGAAATCTACGACTGCGAATGCACCGTCACATGTAGTAGCGATGGTGAGCCAAGATGGACACAGATGAGAGAAGAACTCGACCGTATACCTCCGGGCGAAGTAGGCTATATCCGTGTGTGGCCAAATCTGCATCTTTCTCTCGGTGAGTACGAGGCATATGTATATATCCGCGGATACTATGTGGATATAGTGGTAGACGATGATGGCGATGGTAATCCTATCGATGTCGAGGTGCCGAGAGATGATGATGCACCGTATATGCGTGTAATGCTTTATATGGAAGTAGTACCTCCGACAGCTCGCGCCATACCCCCTACCTTCCAATTTTATGCAGAAGAAAACTATCGTCGTGTAGACCACCATCCGGTGGATGCAACCGATGGTATATATCCGGTAGCGATTTCTAATATAGAAGTAATCCGTAGCTCCGACCCATATATCATCACAGGTATACGCCCTCCGCGTTGGGAAAGTGCAGAAAATGGTGAGGCAAGCAACTTTGGGCTTACCGTGGGTATCCCATCTAACCTTGCACCGGGTGCGAGCTTCCCTGTTCTTATCCGTCCTAACGCAGGACTGCCAAACGGCATATATCAAGACGTGCTGATTATCGAAGGCGACCACGGCTTTACGCTTCGTATACCCGTCACATTTACGGTCAGCCCCATAAGGCTTAACGCGCCGTCGAGTATAATTTTCCCGCAACGAGTAGAGGGTTATCATAATGAGCTTAACACTGCTCGCGGTATACCATTTGCACCATATCCATGGCCATTCCCATTGCCTGCCGACACTGTAAGCCAAACCAGCCCCGATGGTTGGATTAGGATTGCAAATCCGGGCGGTACAGGACTGCCGAGTACACGTATACAACTTCCGGCAGGTAGTGACTTTGTGATTGCGGGGATTAGATGTTCTTCCGGGCAGACAATTCCGTTTAACCCGACACAGGCGGGTCCATTCTCCTTCTTGCCAAACAGCACAATAGAAGTATTGGTACACCCACGTCATGGTCTACTCAGGAACAATAACCCGGGTCACTCCGACACACTCACCATCACAGGCCAAGATGGGTTTAACCAAGCCATTACGCTCGTATTCCCCGTTGTCGCACCTACATTTACTGCGACACTCACAGCATCTGTATTGCCGTATCTCACCGCTACAGAACCTGTACAACTCGCGCCTTATCACAGATGGCCACAGGCTCCCCTCGGTTATCAAATCGGTCATGTGGGCGAGCGTACTTTCCGTATCACAAACACAGGTACAGGTACCCTCACAGGCCTAAGGGTAGAACTGCATGACAATGAAGGCGATGCGTTTGTACTAATGCCGGGTATGCTGTTTGAGCGTACTTTGCCTGATATACCACCGGGACAATATATTGAATTTAATGTACGTCCGCATGTCGGGCTACGAGTGGGCAACTACAGTGCCCAAGTTGTCGTAATCGGTAGTAACGGTATCGGTGGCGAAGACATGATAGGCCGTGTCGCATTCGACGTATCGGCGTTTACTGTAATGTTGCAAGGTAACGGTGACTTTGGTACGCAGACATATGGCTTCGATGAGGCCGATATAATGGCTAACCGTAACGCGGTAGGTGAAGTATCATACCGCAGCGGTTTGTTCACCCTGTCAAACCACATGACATTCGGACTCGTAAATATCACCGCTCATATAGAAGTCAGTATGATAGGTATGCCCCCCGGCTCACCAACCCCATTTGTAATATTGCCGTTAAGCTCCACATCTATGTCCGCTGTAAACATGGGGCGCGATGTGCTGAATATTGACGTAAGGCCCGCACTCGTAGGACTGTTGCCCGGTACGTATACTGCACGCCTCGTAGTACAAGGCCGTGCGCAAGACGCAACACTCGGCTCGTTTACGGCGAGTGCGCCACTCACATTGGTAGTAGAGTATCCCGATTTCGAAGCTACACTTGAGTATAGTTACGGGCCGCTTACCACCATGCACAGCACCTTGCCTCATGTATTGTTTGACCCATGGAATGCCGCAGACGGCTCACGTCAAGGTTTGGCTACACCTGATAATACCGCCGCCGCACCAAACTGGAGCGACCAAGGCATAGATTACGGCAACATTCGCCGTGTGATTCTTACAAACACAAACATCCGCCCGATAGAAATCGTCGGTCTATACCTGCAATGGGGTACTGACAATTCTCCGTTTGTGGTACGCGGATGGGGTATAGATAACGATATGGCTCAATATGTGACCTCTGACCCCGATTCAAGAGAGTTGCATGAAGGCGACCATATATGGGTAGATGTACAGCCCAGGGCAGGACTGCTCGGCGGTATACACGATGATGTACTCATCTTCTTTGGTCTTGGCTTTACCACCAGCGCGGCACTTAGGTTTGTGGTAGAAGGGCCGTCGTCCGTATTTGAATCAGACTTTGTTACCATCGATGCAGACTCAACTGTGACGGCTACTCCGCCATATCCGCGCCATCGCTGGGAGCAGACATCCCCGACCCATGTCACAAACGACGACTTTAGTGTAGATATGATAATGCACGTAGGTGAGGATCATACACTTACGCAGTTTGAGCGTTTATTGACCATACAAAATACAGGTACGGGCGAAATCGGATTTGACGCACTTTCGCTTGTGTTTACCACCTATGGAGTGGACGATACCCTCGGCGTTTATGAAATCACACAAGTGAGCGGATACTTTGCTGATGGTACACCATGGACAATCGGCACAGGCAATGCAGCGATTACAGGCCGTGGATTCCCGATTAGTGGTATGTTTATCCCCGGCGGCGAAGTAACCGTCAGAGTGCGTCCTACACTCACCGCAAGTACAACTGTAGGCGACTACAGCACCACATTAGAACTGCGCTACAGAAACGAAATAATAAGCGTAGGCGGTGACGAAGTAACAGCAAACGACGGTACGATAAGCCTTGAACATTCTCATTACAGCCGTATCCCACTCACTCTCGAAGTTGTAAGCCGTGCATTCTCCATCAGCGGGCCTTATGTACGCTTTACTCAAGACAGCGATGGAGTATGGGTGGATGAAAACTGGACACTGGAGGATAACCGCTTCCGTATGTACTGGAGCGAACGCCCCATTAATCCCTACTACTATGTATTCGGCAACCCATTAAACCACCGTCGTCGCATTTATATCAGGAATGACGCGAGTATCCCGCTAAATCTCGGCACACTTAACCGCACTACAGGCGTAATCACAGGCGGAGACCTTAACTATACGTTTAGCTTGCCATTCTTTGAGCTGGATACATGGCCGGACCGCGCACTTGCTCCCGCAGGTTGCCCCGACGGTAACGATGAGGCTTTCTTCTATATAATACCGAGTGAAGGCGTAACCGACGTAATCCGCACAGCGGGTGTACAGCTCACATTCCGTTTCAATAACCCACGCGACGTTACCACAGACCAAGTTGCACTCATCCTTGAGGTTGTTTCTCCGACATTTGAGCAGACCCCCGAGCGCGATGAAATTATTGATGACTACGCACCTCCGTATCCGTCACGCTTTGGCCGCTTCTACTATTATTTAGAAGAAGATAACACCAACCACCGTCAAGAAGTGACAATACTAAACACAAGCCGCGTACCGCTGGACTTTGACCTCCACATGTCTGCGATGATAACAACAGCGTCGCCCGCGGCACTCACTATGCCGAGTATCACAGATACCCAGAGCCTCATGTTTGAGCATGTAAACTGGGATTGGACTGCAAGCGGCAACCCCAATACGGGTGTATATGAAAACAGGAGACTTCTATGGCCAAACAGCACAGTCACCTTTGATGTACAACCGACAGAATACGCTCTGCTCACAGATACCATGCGCTACTACGAGACAAACCATCACTTTGCGTTCTTGCGTGTATGGCATAGCCACCAAGTAGCGGCACAAGCATTCCAACATGCACGCAGACTCGACCTCAACATCGAAACCGTAGACTTTAGCGTTACCACACCGGGCAGTACGACTGTACTCGACGACTATGACGAAGCGATACCAAATACAATCGCTGCTCCCACATTTACACTTTATAGATTGGAAGAAAGAGTGCATACGGGCAATATCCTTAGCCCGCTGTTACCCGTAACTACGGCCAACCTTACTCCGGGCGTAGACCATCGCTGGCGCGAAGTCACTCTACGCAACCTTTCCACACGCGAGCCGATTGACATTTCGGAAATTGAGTTCACATTCTTGGGTTCAAACGACCAAGACCTGTTTGAAATATATGATGCCAGTCGTCTTGCTGTATGCCAGACAAATTGCACTGTTCATACAGGTTATTGCGATGCATATTGTCCTGATGTTTGCACCTATCACACAGGCTCTTGCCGCACGATTTGTGCGCATGTTCTTACAGGTACTTTGGCTACTGCCACGGTAGGCGGTCCTGCCGGGACACCGTTTGAGTTCTTTGTCCGTCCTACAGCCGAGGCTATGACACGTATGCCGGGTGAGTACACAGACACACTTCGCATAGTCTACAACCGTACACTGCGCTCATACTTTGATATTGAACTCACACTTGTGATTTTGCAGCCCGAGTTTGAAATCGAAACAGTAACACATCCAAGCACCCCAACGGCACCCGCACATCACGGCGAAGATTTGGAAGCCGCTCCGCATAACCATGACTCTGATGACCCATATATCATTGACCTATATGTGGCAGAAAACCCAATCCAAGGTCTCCACATGTACGATATGCTCGTGCGTAACACGGGACGCGGCCCCATCTTCTTGGGTGTCCCTGCCACCGCTGTAAACTCGCATTTTGGTGTGCGTACCTTCGGTGATATGGTCATATCGTTGGAAAATGATGAGTTTAGATACCAACTGCTCTATCCTGCTGAAAACACAGCTTCGGCAGATTGGGGACGTTGGGATTTCAGAAACTCCGAAAACGGACAATGGTTACAACCCGGCGATGCCATCGTTGTGCGCGTACACGCCACACCTGCCGCAAGTCGCAGAATCTGCATAGACAACTGCCCACGTCCGAGTTGCCCCGGTCGTACAGTGACCCTTGATATTCAGCATATGGTGCGTCCCGCCGCAATTGACATCGCAGAGGGCGAACACATCTACACACTCGGATATGACGATGGTGCTTCTCATGACTCTCGTGACTTTGAACTCCATGTAAGTACGATTCAATTTACAGTGACATCCACTCTCGACGAGAGCGAAGATGTATTACCGTTTACCATATACCGCGGTGAGGTGCCGATGGCAATTGCCACAGGCTATACCGATGCAAATGCAAACACAGCCGCCGACCCACACTGGCACAGACGTTCTATATCTGTGGCAAACCTCTCCAGCCGCGAGCCGATTAACCTTGTGCGTGTAGAGGATGATGTAGAAATCCTTGGCTTGCACCCCATCACAGACCAAAACAGTGTTGTTATCGGATACCAAATCGGCGACCTTGTCTTTAACTTTGATACACGCCTCTTTACAATCTCCGGCCCGTATACAGAAAATAACGAAATAGATGCCGCACTCAGGAGAATCGAACCTTCCCCGCCGACAAGCAGCCCGAGTTCAATAAGGTTTGTACTTGTACCGCGTCAAGATGTGATAGACGCGCTCTCACCAAACCATCCCGAATTATCAAACCCACTACACCATGATTATTATCTTGATAATCTGCGCGTTACCCATACATTGGGTACGGTACCTGCCGGTACACCGTCCACGGTACAACGCGAGATGCCTCTCACATTGCGCATAGAGCGCGTGGATGTGGGGCTGGAAAGATTCGGGTTTGATACACGTCCGACTTATGCAAACGACCATGTTACACCGACACTCAACATCGGCTGGGGCGAATACACCCCTGCTCCTCCTGCAAACGCCGTCGTACCCCCTGTAGGCACACGCGGCCACGCAGATAACACAAACCGTATAACAATTACACTGACAAATAACTCCACACGTGAGACAGTATTCTTTAACGAACTGCCATGTACTCATTGTCCGGACTGCGCTATCGACGATTGTGACGACGACTGCGAGTACTACCTCACATGTGAAGAATGCAGAACACGCTTCCCGCTTGGCCTTGAGGCACTCTTGGCGAGTGCTGTGGCGACCGCATTCACAAATACGACTGACATCCAAGACTATGGTGCGCTTTTCCACATCGTAAATAATCCATTTGCGGATACATCGGCACAGATGCTACCCGCCACCACTGCAAATATCGCCACAGATGCAAACTCCGTCACATTCTATCTATACCCCACAGCCTATGCATCTCGCAGATTTGGCACATGGCCGAGTACCCTAGAGGTACAAAACCCACGCGACTATGCACATCTAATCACAGACCGCAGATGGCTGATTGAGCCTACACTCATAGTACGCAATATCTCCTTTGGGGTAGAGGCGCATCAATCTCAAAATAATATATATGTAGGCGAGGACTTTAATACAGCCGCCCGCATGTTCCCCATCACCATCACAAATACAAACCAAGGTCCGTTATATATCAATCACCCCGGAACCCCTGCCGCTGACAGGTATGCAAATGGTGTAAACTTTGGGTTTACATGTCCGATATTCGGTGCGACCTACACCTTGCGCGACAGGTTTATCCGTCACAATGACACTGTCACAGCTACTGATATTGCGGCATTTACCCACGAAGCACTGGCCGCCACTCCTGAGACAGGGCTTGAATCATTCTCCACCGGCTCTGCAATCAGGCTGGAGGCAGGGCAATCCGCGACTGTATGGGTAAGCATAGGTAGATATGCGGCAGTACCCGATACAACAGCTAACTTGCTTTCTACAGCGCGGCCTGTGACCGTTTCAATCAGCCATCCCCATGAGTACAGCTACTCACATGAGCCGTTTGTTCTTACCATGGATGTACGTCCCGTTAACTTTACTGTTACAACTACACCTGTCCATACGACAGATGGATGGCATGTAGAGATGGACTGGGCAGAGTTGGCATCAGAGCATACACGCACTGTCACACTTGCAAATCAATCCACACGTATGCCCATACCACTTGCACAAATCATCCGCGAGTTTAATTCTCCCGATGCGATATTCGAAGTAGTGGGCAACTGGGTGCAGGCAGATAGTGGTGTAGCCGAAAACGCGCTTGCTGTTGCCACCACGCATGGTGGAGCAGGTCCTTCTGCTACGTTTACTCTGCAACCGCGTGTAGCAGGTACACCTGTTATGACAGGTCGAGTGACAAGAGACCCGGGCGTATATCCCGACTTTATGCGTATAAGTCACTACAGGAGTAATAACACAACCATAGAGACTGACGTAAACCATCGCATATCTACAAACCTCACCATCGCCGCTCCTACATTTAGCGTTAGTGTAGAAGCCGTTGATTTCAACGTATATGTAGGCGAAAATCCGACATTAAGAAACTCCGGATTCGCGCCTAACCAAGTTGACCTATGGCAACGTGTGGTAATCACAAACACAAGCCAAGGACAACTCAGACTCGACCAAATCACTCCTGTATTCTACGAGGGTAATGATTCTCTGTTTGTACTCGAACATGGCTGGAATAACACAAGCACAATCATCCTTGAGCGTAATACAAGCACAACTTCTACCCCAAGTACAAATAGCCAACATGTATTCTATATCCGTAAAGATGTAGCGGCCACACAGTCACAAATCGGTGTACACGAGGACATCCTTACTCTCACCCACAGCCTAAACCCAACAGCCTACCGCGAAGTTGATATAACCCTCACGGTGCGTCCCGTTGAGTTTGAGCTGGTACAGCCCACGCCGATTAATGTACAAATGGACTGGGGTGCAAATCCGACGCTGGATACACACAGACGCTTGTTTGGTTTGCGCAACCTTTCCACACGTATGGAAATTGACCCTGCACAAATCACGCGCACATTTGCAGAAAACTACTTTGAAATATTGGGAACAGCAGACGGCACATGGCCTGCATGGCCTACCACAAACCTAACTGTAGCTACTGTGGTAGCAAACGTGTTGCAACCCGGTACCGTACAAAACTTTACGGTGCAAGCAGTAGGCAACCCCACAGGGCTGCCCATAGGGCATGTGACGCAGCATGACCATGGCACGCATACAGACCATATCCGTCTAAACTACGCTCGCAGCCGTACAAATCATCCGAGCAATGTCACAGGCTTTAACCACCATGTCCGCATAGACCTCATCATCAATCCTGCAAACATTACAATCCAAACATCCACCCCTGCCGCATTTAATATCTACGTGGGCGAGACCCCCGACCATACAACATCACATCACACCCAGCGTATACCTGTACGCAACAACGGCGCGGGTACAGTACCGCTTAGCCTCATCCCTGTGACCATAGCAGACAGCGAATGGTATTCGATAACGAGTACAGGATTTACGACACATTGGTTTGCGGCCGCTACAGGCGGGACAGAAATCCCCATAGCCACAGGCACATTGGCGGGCAACACAACCATGTATGTAGAAATCAGACTGACACACAGCCCGACTTTGGCAGATTATCAAGCACTTCGCGCACAGACTCCGTCTACGGATATTCATAGTGCGACCCTCACCATCACACCCGACGCAACACTCGGCATAACCTCTGCACGTACACTTCCCATAGAGGCACAGGTACGTCCAATCGTGTTCTCCGTAGTGTTCCCGACAGGTGCGCCCAACCCTGCAACAAATCCGCAAAACATTAATATGGATAGAGGCGAACTGCCCGCAGACCATCACCGCAGACTCCGTATCTATAACCACTCAACAAGAGAAGTTATACCGGTAGGCGGTACAGATGGTATGAGCCTTGCATTCTTGGACGGCACGACGAGTCCGTTCGAGTTTGTGACCGCGGGTAATGCACAACCCACAGGCACGATTGCGGCTTCTCCGAATGCATCTGCGCGTAGCTTTATTGAGTTCGAGGTACGCCCGACAACCACTGCCGCTAATACAGCCACCAGCACTACCGGTGTATACGATTACCTGTTAGCAAGATACCGTCACAGCGTAGTAGCCCCCGCCGGCCCCACCAATCACGATACAAGACTCAATCTGGTGGTACGTCCCGCAGACATCCGCATAGCAAACGAAGCAATCCCCGTTCCGTTTGACGTATATGTACTGGAAACCCTCGTTGCACACAGCGATACAACAAATCCGCATCATGCACATCATGTACAGCGTATCCGCATAGAAAACCACAGCGCGGGCGCAGTACCACTTAGTGACCTCACCGCTGCTATAGTTGACCCATGGTTTGACTTCGTATGGGTTGGCGGAAACGAAGGTGTAATAGCTCCGGCTACCTCTGCTATGGTAGACGATGAGCTTGTTGTCACCCCGAGTGCGCGTTATATTGATATTTTCCTCGTACACAGCCCGACACTGGCACAGTACGACGCATTGCCCGCTACGACAGGCATACACCGCGAGCGTTTCCACGAAGGTGCAAATACGGCAATCACAATCACGCCTGCCGCCTCTATCGGCATAACGACCCCACTTACAAGAGCGATTAGGCTGGAGGTACGTCCTGTTAACTTTGAAGCAGAAATCCTCCTTTATAACGCACCTAATACAGCAAGCTCCAATGTAACAATGGCATGGGGCGAGGATCCTGCCGCGGCCACCCACCTCCGCACATTACGTTTGCGCAACCTTTCTACCAGAATCGCAATCCAGCTGAGTGAAATAGACAACAGCTTCCGCACGACTGACCCGGTATTCGAAATCGCCAACTGGCCAACCACGGCACTCGCACCTGCGACCGTCACTACTACCACTGTAGATGATGTAACCACCAGGACACTAAACCCGGGTACAGCTACAAACATCACCATACGTGCCATTGGCGATACCGCTACAGGTATGCAGGGACGCATGACCCATCGCAACCCCGACACGTACAATGACCGCTTGCATCTCACCTATGCACGCAGCAGCCACCCGCATAGTTATTATCCGGCGAGCGATTATCCGACCCATAACCTGTCTCTGTCACTCACGGTCACTGCGCCCACATTTACAATTGCCGCCGCACCGTCATCAGACACCGCATTCGACCTATATGTAGGTGAAAATCCACATGAAGCCGCACGTACACGCACTCTGCGTATTACAAACACAGGAGCGGGTTCGCTTAACCTTGCCGCTTTGGTTGCTTCCTTTACAGAAGGTGCGGACAGCTACTTTGACCTCGCCCATGTCGTAGGACAGCTCAATTCCACACCGGGTACACCAAACCTACTGCCCGCAGGAGAACACAGAGACATCACCCTGCGCGTATTCGAGGCTCCGGTATTCGCCGACGTTGACAGTCACACAGACCGCCTCGACCTCACACTTACACTCGGTAGCACTGTAGTAACAACAGGCGCGGCTCTCACCTTAGAAATCATGCCCGTACAGTTTGTTATCAACCAAGTAAATACACCGATACAGCCCGCACCGCTCGCCACCCACGAAGTCGAAATCTTCTGGAGGCAAGTACGTGAAGCGGCTGTGCATAACCGCACATTCACAATCACAAACCTTTCTACACGTCAACCACTGCGCTTTGTGGATATGGGTGTAGGTTTGCCCGCCGACCTCTACTTTGACTTTGACCATGTAGAAGAACTCTTTGAGTTTGCACCATTGCATTCAACCTTCCTCGCACGTCCACAGGAACTCACAGCTAACCCAACAGGCGAAGCCGCAACGGCACCCACGGACGCGTCTTGGACATTCCAGGTGCGTCCAACGGAATCCGCTGTTTCCAGAATCGGCGATTATCAAGAAGCCGACCTGCTTGTAACAAATATCCGTGGCGACCACCAAGACCAAGACCTCGCACTCACCGTACTCGCCCCGACATTTGGGTTTGTGGTTGTACCGCATGTTCCGTTGCCCGAGTTTGCCACTACCGACATCCTCGGCGGTCATGTAGGCACAGACCCCATTGAGTTCCACCTGTATGTAGACGAAAACGTAAACACTCGTACACGCCGTATCCGTGTCACAAACACAGGCCAAGGTCTGTTTGACATCAACAGGCTGTACTTCGACTTTACAAGGAACATCCTGTACGAAGATTGCACAGAAGGTTGCACAATCACAGTGCTTGCTCCTGACTGCGACGACTGTGTAGTCAGCACAGCATCACGCTTTACCGCAAGTGACATCACCTTTGCTGATGGCGCGACCTCTACAAATGTGGATGGCGTTAACATGCTCAACCCGCTCCAAAGTGCATATATCACTATCACCGTAGCCAGCTCTGCATTCTCACAAATCGTACAAAATTATATCGAAACCATAAACATCTTCCATATAGACCGTCATGCAATACCGGAAGTGCCTGCGGACGGCGATACACCTGCCATCTCCGCCGTACCTGCCGAACTAAGCGAAGCGTTTACCCGCCCACTGCATCTCACGATTGACCCTGTTAACTTTGACGTGGTAAATCCTGCGACAGTCAACGTATCTATGGGCTGGGGTGAAAATCCAACTGCGCATAACCGAGTATTCGAACTGCGCAACCGCTCTACACGTATGACAATCAACCCAGCAAACATCCTACCCTCGGGTGCGACATCACCGTTTACAGTGACAGCCACCACACCTCACAATCTCGTGGGCGACTACTTCCACATTACACAGTGGCCGACGGCAAACCTTGCGGTTGCACCGTCACGTACCGTAGCCGGTCCTGCACAAATCTTCCATGTACAAGCGCGTGGAGATGACCCGACAGTGATGGATGGCCGTGTTACACGCCCGCCGGGTATATACCACGACTTTATCCGTCTCGCTTATGCACGCAGTAACCGTGACAGCGGTACACCAAACTTTAACCACAACATCCCCATAGACCTAATCATTGATGCTCCTGTGTTTACGATGACATCATCACTCACCTATCATCTCTATGTAGGCGAAAATCCACACACAGCCGCACGTACACGCAACGTGGTTATTACAAATACAGGCACCGGCGCAATCAACCTCGCTACAGTAGTGCCGACCCTTGCAAACGGTGCAGAATCTTACTTTGACCTAGCCAACTTCCAAACACAACTCACAAATCATCCCGGATTGCTTGCACCCGGTGCATCTGCGACATTTGTACTGCGTGTGGCACGTCCTGCGGCGGTTGCTCGTATAGCCGCACCTAACGCAACAGCGGGAGTAGGCGACGACCAAGATGACACACTTTCTCTTACACTCACATTGGGTAGCGCGCCTAACCAAACAGTAGTAACCACAGGCACAGCCCTTACACTTGAAGTGGAGCCTATGCGGTTTGCGGTTGCACCAAATGCGACATCCGCAGAGTCTGCACGCACCATCACCATGGACTGGAACGACAGTCGCACCTTTACTATACCCACCACGATTACGGCATTGTCTACCCGCCACACCATGTTCTTGCAAAATCTTTCTCATAACTTTGCAAACCATGCTACAACCCCTGCACCCATTCAGTTATTCGAAATTGTGCGCGGTGCAGATAATACCCTTTGGCCTGTAAATACAGGCTATGCCACCACGGGTACGCTGGGCGCGGCACCTGCCGCATTGTCGCAGTTTTCAATCCGCCCGCGTGATGCAGCGAGACTGCTCCCACCGGGTACGTACCGCGAAAACATCGTATTCACCTACACCACCTACTGCCCAATCAGAGAAATCTATGAAGTTAACCACACGGTGACATTTGAGCTTGTGCTTGTAATCCAGGCACCCGCCATCACAGCCACCACTCGCCACAACTTCAACGATTTCAACGTATATGTACAGGAAGCCTTTAGCACGACACTTCTGCCGCATCATGTACAGAGATTTACCATCCACAATGCAGGTCACGGCCCCATCCCCGTAGGCGGTACACACAATAATATCGCTGTAAATATCACGGGTGCGGACGACGAATGGTTTAACTTTGTATGGGGTGCCGACGCTATCCCCGCCGGCGGAAACACGACACTTACCGTGTATATCAATCGCGCCGTAGCAGATGGCGGTGTAGCAAGATTTGCAGACGTAACCGTAGGCACCGACAGATATGTTTCGGACATCACCTTACAGCTCATGCCAATCCTCACAGGTGGCACAGCTGCTACAAATATGCCAATTTCACGCATTACAGGAGAATATCCCACCGAGGTGACAACAACACTTACAGCCGGCGTTATGCCGCTTGCACTGCAAGTGAGACCCGTTGATTTCCGCCTGCAACACAACACCAACTTTGGACTCGTGGACGGCGGTGGCAACCCACTACCGGCTTATTGGCAAAACACACCGGACGATGGCCTCGTGTTTGACTTCCAATGGGGACGCGCACCCTCCACCCTCCACCAAGAACTGCGTATTGTAAACCAATCTACACGTATGCCTCTCAACTTTGTCGTTTTGGATGAAGCTTTCGCGCAGGCCGAACCGCAGTTTATTATTCCTAATGCCGATGGAATAGGCGTATTTGAACTTGTGGGCTGGCCTACCGCCGCCGCAAATATCGCCGCAGACACAGCGTCCACACCTTTCCATGTACGTCCGACCCTCGCCGCTACAAGACCCGAGGCGGATAACTTCCCCATCGTACCGACACCCGCACGCGAGACATTAACATTCAACCGCAGTACAGGCGTTGACCAGCGCAGCAACCCTGTATCACTGCCGCTCCGTCTGGTGATGACAGGTACGACATTTGCGGTATCCACACCGACAAACCTAAACTTTAATCTATATGTAGGCGAAAACCCTGCCGCACCTGTTGCCCCCACTACAGCAGAGGACTTGATGAACAGCATCACCATCACAAATAACGGCCACGGTCCGCTGTACTTCCGCCATCTTGTATTCACATTCAACTGCAATATCGCAAACTATGCACTACGCGACCATGTACGTGTGACTCGTGCAGATAACACTGTAGTCACAATGACACGCACCGCCGCAGAACATGCCACAACCGGCTTGATTCTCGCACCGGGCGACCGCGTCGAAGTCTGGGTAATGGCGACACGCACACCTGTACGTGCAGATGCACCGGCCACAGGTGTAACACCAAATCATACGGCACATGCATCCAACGTCGTAATCCATCACTATGTCAATGATACGCATAGTCATACAATCCCTGCTGTGATGGATGTACGCCGCGTAGATTTCACCATATCTCGTGATGCCGCACCCACACAGCAACCCCTCGTACCGCTTAACACTGTACAGCTATATCGCCAACAGACCATCACACCTGCCACACATCACCGCACATTTACTATCACAAACCACTCTACACGCCAGCCTCTGCGTTTTGTACCTGAAACAATCGGCGATGTCACACTTCCTGCCGACCTTGCTCTGACATTTGCTACAGGCATATTTGCGACGGCAGAAGGCACGGGGCTTCCCGCCCATACGCAGTTGCCCGCAGACCTCATCGCTCGTCCTAACCAACTTGCTCCAAACCCGAACGGCACGACCGCCGCGGCTTCTTGGACATTCCGTGTGACACCGACCACAGACGCTGTAAATGTGTACGGAATGGGACGCACGGACGAAATCCGCGTTACAAACGCACGCGGTTTGCATGGCAACCAACGCGGCACAGATGCGACAGACGGAAACCAAGACCTAATCCTCAATGTCTTGCCGCCACGTATGTCCTTCCAAGTAATCGAACACTCGACAGCACCGACACAAGTACCCACGCCGCCAATCCGCCCGGATAACCTACCCGGTCACAATGCCTCGGACAGAATCGGCTTCCACCTATATGTAGATGAACCTACAAACACACGTACACGCCAAATCCGCGTAACAAACGATGGTAATGGTTTGCTTCAGTTTGCAGACTTTACCGTAGTATTTGCCCGCGATTTGGTAGCAGGTATAGACAGCCGCTTTAGCTACACCATCACAGCGGAGGCACCTGCTACAGGTACAACATTACAACCCGGGCAGTCTGCCATCATCACCATCACCGTAGACAGCTCCGCATGGTCACAGCTGATTACAAATTATATCCTCGATAGTATCAGCATTACACATTCCGACCACTTTACTATGGACAACGATGTACGTACCGATACAGTGATGTTTACACGCGGGCTAACACTCAACATCGTACCCGTGACCTTCTTCTTAGAGCGTAATCATAACTTTGGACTCGTAGACGGCAGTAACAACGCACTCCCCGCAAACTGGGTTGCAGTACCGTCTACAGGACTTGAATTTGTATACGACTGGGGTCAAGCACCGATAGAGCGTCGTCAGCAACTACGTGTGGTTAACCAATCCACCCGCCGCGAAATCGACATGGGTATCCTCGGGCGTACATTTACACAGCCCGCAGGGCAGTTTGTAGACCCACTGTTTGTGTTTACCGATTGGAATTCGACAGCTGTTATCTCCACCAATGCGGCAACGGTCGCCGATGTTGCCCCTGCATCTGCACCATTCTTTGTGCAACCTGCGGCTACAGCGACACGTCCGTCGACACTTCCGCTCACTCCTCTTGACCCGGCAGAAGCTACACTCACCTTTAACCATGGTACAACTGCCGCCACAAACCCAACAGCAGTCATCACAACCGTACCCACAGGCGGCAACCAACGCAGTGTTAATGTTCCCCTGCCGCTGCGTCTCACCATCACCCCGACTACCTTCTCCGTGACCATGGCAAACACGGCATTTAACCTATATGTAAGCGAAAACCCAACCGATACAGCATGGACACATCATAACGCGCTTATGCGCCCCATCCGCATTACAAACACAAGCTCATACGGGCCGCTCCATTTTGCACATCTTGACTTCGACTTCTCTTGCACACTCGGAGCCGCCTGCCCGGGCAATGCAAACTGCGTAGGTTGCAGATTTAATCTGCAAGCGGCACAGTTCCCGACGGTTGCGCATATTGTCCCATACAGTGCGACAAATGTAGCCGGCACCCCTGTAACATGGCAGAGCGCGAGACAGTATCCCGCAGGCCTTACCCTGCAACCCGGCGAGTCCGTTGTGCTTAATGTGATGGCAACACGTACACCACTCATCGCAGATGCGGGTACCACCACAGGCTATGCAGGCCAAGTCTATGATTCTCGCATAACAGTAACCCATAGCATAAGCCCCGACCGTGCAACACCAAACCCGAACCCACGAGTGCTGGATACAACAATCCAAATCCGTCCGGTTAACTTTACCGTAGTCACCACTCCCATCCACACCACAACCGGATGGCATGTGACGATGGACTGGGCAGAGCTTGCCGCAAGCTATACACGTACAGTCACCCTCGCAAGCCAATCTACACGTATGCCCATACCGCTGGCAGATATAAGCCGAGTGTTTAACGCACCCGACGCTATTTTCGAAGTAGTGGGCAACTGGGTACAGGCAGACAGCGGTGTAGACGCGGCATTCCTTGCTGTAGCATCTACACATGGCGGAGTCGGCCCGTCAGCAACATTCACGATACAGCCGCGTGTTGCAGGTACACCTGTTATGACCGGTCGAGTAACCCGCGCCCCCGGCGTATATCCTGACTATCTGCGTATCAGCCATAACAGGAGCAATAACACAACGACACAAACAGGTATAAACCACCGTATTCCTACGACACTGACAATAAGCCCACCAAGCTTTAATATCACATCACCGTCAGCTATCACCCCCAATAACAGAATCATCATCGGCTTGCCTACAGGCACAACAAATGTATTCTATGCGGGCGACGACCCGACACGTCCTGTACACTTGCGTGCGGTGACAATACAAAATACAGGCAGTGGTCTACTGCCGTTGCATCCCGATAATCTCGTAATTAGCTTTAGCGGCGCAACGCCCGGTGAGTTTATGTTCCATGACTGGGCAAACCGTCCTTCTGCGGAAGCAAATAATGCTGACTGGCTACCGTTTGGCGGATTCCTCCCACCAAACGAGACAGTGACATTCTATATCCGTGCAACGGGAGTCGCCGCAAATATCACAGGTGGTACGCGCACCGAGACCATGCAAGTAGCAATAGACATGGCCGTCGTAGGCACAGTGTCACTGCCGTCACAGACACGCCCTGTAGATTTGTATGTACGTCCGCTGGAGTTCGAGTTCTTTATGCCTGACCCACCCGGGATTATGCCGTTTGAGATTGACCATCGCCAGCTACCCGCAAGACATACAGGCAACATCGCAGGACGCGATTATATCCAAGAAATATTTATAAGAAACCACACAGGCAGACGTGTGTATTTCGACGAGCTGAGTTACGAATTTGAAAATGAACTATTCGAAATCCTCCAATGGGAAATCCTCGTGGGAGACCTCAGCGCGCCTACACCGCTACCGAGATTGTTTATGGAGCCGCATGGTCATATCCTTGGGCATGATACTGTTCCGCTACGTGTTCTTCCAACACAAACAGCGTCAGACCGTGTACCGGATTCTTACGATGACGAGCTTCTCATCTATCATACGACGCTTACTCGCTACGAAGAAGCGTTCCCGGTAGAGCTTATCGTACACCCACCATCGTTTAATCTTGTGCCTGTCGCGCATACGGCTACACATACGGGATATGCTCTGCGCGGCTCACAAAACCCGGCCACTACAGCACCCGATGTGACCGGTGTATCTGCTGGCGACCCGATAGAGTTTAGCCTGTACGCATGGGAAAGCGACCCTGTAGGCAACCTGCTTCGCCGCGCTCGTCGTGTGCGTATAGAAAATACAGGCGATGGCCCGATTTACTTCAATGACCTAAACTTTAGCCCTGCACAATTGTCAACATTGTTTGGTGGTGCAGATGCATCTCGCTTCCAAGTACACTTGGGCGATAATGCATACTTTACAAGTCTCGGTTGGGAACTAACGCCGCCTAACGCAGTGCGTCCTAACGAGTTAAGAATCCCTGCGCGTACACCAAGCACCCAAAGTGCCTCGGCAGGTAATAACAGATACGCATTTATAGATATTCGAGTAACAGACACAGGGCGTACAGCTGTAGGCGGATTGTTGCCATACCATAACCCACTGCCGAGTGACCATGGCGTAGTGCCTTCCGCACCGTTCGCCGCAGAGTTGCAGGTCGAGTGGAGTGTGCCAAACTGGGTGAGGCCGAATTTGACTACAGCACGCGACACGCACGCATTGGCTCTGGAGCTTCTACCCGTAAACTTTACACTCAATAGGCGTATAGACCCGACACAGCCCATTACTCCTGCTAACCTTGCAGTCATAGACCGCGTAGAAATTGATATGTACTGGGGCGAACTACCGTCTGCGCATAGTCGTGAGATAGTAATCCTTAACACATCTACACGCGAGCCTATACGTCCCGCTGACCTTGCGGCACTCAATGCGATATTTAACAATAACCTCTTCCGTGTATATCCAACAACGAGCTGGCCTACAGCCAATATCCCCGTAAACGGACATCATGCATTTACCATAGAGCCTACCCTCGCGGCGACACAAACAGTACGCAACGCCGCAGGCCATGCAGCTATTCCCGATGACCTAATGCGGATTAGCAATACACGCGGCGGGCAACAAATCGGTGCGAGCATAGGTGTTCTCACACAGGTTGCGGGAGTATATGGCACAGGTCGCGTACGCGGAAATGTAAACGGCTTTGACCTCTTCCTAAGTGTGCGCGGGCCGAGCCTTGGCGTAGCTGTATTACCGCATGTACCGGCGGCAGACCTTGCAACAGTGGATGTCTTGGCAGGAGACGGCGGCAATGCCGTAGACCCAAGCAACACAGTAGAAATGCATGTATATGTAAACGAAAATATCAATAACCGCACACGCACCATCACCATCACAAACTCCAGCGCAGGCCGCATAGACTTGGCTCGCCTAAACATCGTAACAAGCGTAGCCGCAAACGGCGTGATTACACCGAATAACTCCGGACTCACAGGTGCGGATGCCGCGATGTTTACCATAAGCAGTATCACATCTACACCACTCGATGCAGATAACTTATTGCCCACCGGCGGAGTAGTTACTATCACACTGCGGCTTGCGGCAACAGCAACAACGGCAGATGTACGTACCCATCTTGCCAATCTGGTAATCACACATCGCGATATAGACGACACCACTGTCCCTGTGGCACAACGCTACCGCACATTGTTAAACCGCAACATCTCACTTGTAGTCGCACCGCTGTTGTACGAAATCATCTCTCCCGCACAACCGACAGGCGGTTGGTACAATGATTATACAGGTGCGCGTGTTGACCATATTAATCAAGTCAGAAATGTCCCCTTTGGTAGCTGGCAAGCAGGTTCCGTCACAAACGGTCTAAGCACAAACGAAGCGGCAAATCGTATGGCGTTCCAGCATTTCTGGGGAGAAAATACCCATATAACAGATGGTGCAAATAACATCTTATCCACCCACCGTCAACAACTGGTAATCCGCAACCTTTCTACACGCGAGCCGATTAGTATAAACTTATCCATCGCCGGGCAGGAGTTTGGATTCTACAGTAGTGCGAGTGGATACACATCAGGGTTTACGGCACATGAGGTTGCACCGATACGTGGTGGCAACCCTGCCGCAGTCGCTCTCGACAGTGACTCTGCGCTGTGGGTAGGACCTGTTTCCGGACGGATTTTCACCAGAGACTCTAACGCAGAGCAAACAAACAACAACGTATATCTCACATCGCCGCTGTACAGAGACAATATCGCAATCCATCACCCACTGGGTCGCGACCATCTCACAGAGCGCGACAATCTCGTAGAACTCGGTCTCGTAGTACTAGACCCGGGCTTTGTGGTAGAGCTGTTGCCTCCGACACGCCCGAATCACCCATATATCGGATTGCTCGAAGTATATGTAGGCGAAAACCCAATGCAAGAACATCTCATCCGCGAGTTGGAAATTCGTAACGACGGCCAAGGTGTTACAGAGCTTGCATTCTTCCAAATCAACACATGCGCTTGCACCATGTTTGTGGTGGAATCCGTAAGCCTTTCATATGATAACTTTGCTACACAACACACTTTTGCTCCGTCGTTTAGCCCCGAAGGTTGGCGTAACAACTGGACAGAGGCCGACTGGCTGGAGGCATGGCAATCTATCCCATGGCCGGCGGCATGGTTAGCGGCGGGAGCGTCTCTACACAATCCACTGCCGGGTGAGGGCTTTGGCCTTGAGGCAGACAAAGGTGCTGCAATAAGATTGAGCGTGAGGCTAACAGCACCACCGGATTTATACTACCGCGGTCGTTGGAACAACTTCAATGTAACATGCGAATGTGTTGACTGTCCGACCCACGACTATAGCGAAGCCGGCGAACGCTATATCTACCCACATCCTGCATATACAAATCCATTTGTTGCCGGACAGCCGCTTGTACGTAACACCCGCACCGGCATAGTAGAATACAGAAACATCGGTATAGACCTCCGCTTTGTGAGTGGTGCGCTAAACGTACACCTCGACAGAGTACGGATTGATACTATCGTAAACCCGGTAAACTTTGAGCTAAGCTTTGTCAATCCGACAGACGCAGACGTAAATGTGTACTGGGGCGATGACATCACTCTGCACCACATCCCGATACAAATCACTAACCTGTCTACTCGTGAGCCGTTGAGATTTGAGGATATCGCAGCACACGCACTTACAAACGACCATATATGGCCGAGCGGACACATCCATCAGCCATGGCTAAACTCACATCTGCAAGACCTCGCGGCAATCTTTGATTCAGATTTGTTTGAAGTTGTTGCGTGGCCTACGGGCTACTTGGCACATGGCCAATCTACAGAGTTTTATATCCGCCCAACGCTTGCGGCTACTACGCCGACAGGCTCTGCAATCTCTGTTACTCGCCAAACAGATAACATCACAATCACAAACCGCAGGGGCATGGCAAGAGACCTCGACCTTACACTAAATGTGTTCCGCGTAGACTTGGAACCTGCACCGCAGGGGCTTGAGTTTGTAGCGGCAGTGGGTGTGCCAAGAGGTGTTGGCGGAGTGCTTTCCACCACAAACCGCTGGTACTACGACATCAACGCCATCGACCCACAGGATGCTCTGCTCACCATCCACGGCTCAAACCCAAGCATAGGGCTGGAAGTGCGCGGTATAAACAGTAGCGCGTTCCAAATCCTCGGACGCTACCAAACAGCAACAAATGTATACGATGTTCCAATGCATATAACATCTGACCTCGCACCTGATATGACCTACAATGCATATCTCGCGGCATACTGGGATGCCAACTACGGTACAAGAAACAATACAAGCGGCACATGGGTTAACTATGAATCCATCCCGCTGTCCATGGCAGTATTTACTGTAGAAGCAGGTGCGTCAGAAATCCACCCACTACTACCCGCATACCCACGCGATATAGAGTTTGGCCGCGATGATGCCGCTGAGTTTATGGGTCGTGTCGTAGGATATAATATGCCTACAGAAATCACATTTGATTTCACAAACCGTGGCGAAATGTCGCAAATGCACATCACAGACCTACAGGCACAAATCGAAGGTGCTAACGCCGCCGCATTTGAGATTGTATCGGGACTTAGCTTGGATGAGCTGTTGCCGGCGATTGGAGGAGTTGCGACCACTCCTGCCGCGATTACGGTGAGACCGGTTAACGGGCTTGGTGTAGGCGTACACGAGGATGCATATCTTGTAATCACAGGCAGTCACGGTCTGCGTATAGTTATTCCGCTACGCTTCGAAGTTGTTGACCCCACGCCTTATGTACCCGGCCAGCCACCAAACGGTGACGATGGCACAGACTATATCGACTGGGATGTAGAATGGGATATTGAATGGGACGTAGAATGGGAAGTTAACTGGGACGTAGAATGGGATACAGAGTGGGAACTCGAGGATGGTTGGAACGAAGACCCCAACGAGGAAGTACCACCCATCACATTTACAAATATCTACAACAGAGTGGCAACACTCACAAATAAAGGTGACGCACCCATCATGATAATGCGTGCAGGACTTGTGGTCGGTCAGGCCGCAGGCGGACATTTTGAGCTTACAGACACGACATTCGAATTCTGGCTAAGTAACGTAGCATGTTGTGGAGATGACTGTCTGTTTGGCGACTGGGTAACACCGACCAGCCCGTATATCGTATTGCAGGAAGGCGAATCCATGTCTCTGCGCGTAGGCCCCAACCATGGCTTGCCACCGGGCATACACAACGGTACCCTCATGGTAGAAGCAATCCCAATCGAAGATGGTATGCTTTCTCGCACACGCGGCTTGCGACTCATTGCACCGATTGTTTACGAGGTATACCGCAGTGTAGATATGTATGTAGACGATACACTCGCTGTTACAGGCTTCCGTGATATGTTTGATGCACATGGAGCGTTGATGCCATATCCTTATGCGCAGGGCTTTGGTGTTGATGGTGAATCATATCTCACAGACAGCACAGTCGAATTTGCAAATATCAACACCCAAAAAACATTCACAATCACAAACCATGGTAACAGCACAATAAGGAGCTTTAACGCTCGTATCGAAAATAACCCCAACTTCACATTTATTACACCACTGCCGAGTGATGTTGATAGCCTCGACCGCCGCGTGTTCCCGTTTGCAAGGCGTGACAGCGCGAGTGTCACAGTCGCACCGACTCCGGGACTTACACCCGGTACGTACTACGGCACACTTATTTTCGAAGGTTGCTGGCATGAAGAGTGCGATGATATGGAATGTGCTTACCGCTTTGAGGCATATCGCATAAACCTCATGATTACAATCCCTGACGCAGATGGTGCGCTGACACCGGGCAGGAGGCCGCCGGGCGGTGTTGTGGTAAGACCTGCACGTCCGATAGTACGCCCCGAGCTGCCAAGCGCGTGGGAAAGAATCATAAATATGTTTGTCATCGACGGCAGAGTACACATGGGCAGGAGAACATGCTTTGTACTCGACACCATCATCGTTACAGACCTCGAATATGTAAACTACAGGGAGAGGTTTACCAGATACCGTTACTATGACCCGGCGGGCAACTTTATGTTTGCACATTATCACCAAGAGCCGACCCGTATTACAGAGATGGACGTACACGCATATATCAACCCCGACGCAGACTCAATCATGATACCCATCCGCTTTATCGGATATGCTCTGGACATGGATGTAGAATGGCATCCGGAAATCCGTACAGGTATCATAGACCCACAAGGATATGACCTGCGCTTCGTAGTAAATGACAATTATATGATGCTGGGCGGCGAAAGAGTACCCATCAGAAACGCACGCGGTGAGCATCTGCACGCCGAGCTGAGATATGGTCGCCAGTTTATACCGCTACGCGCTGTAGCTGATGCATTCGGCCTTATCCCCGAGTGGAACGAAGAAACAAGGACAGCGTATCTGCATGGTGTAAGATGTACAATCACAAACAGATTCTACGACATGTACACGTTGGAATATATCCGTAACGCCAGAGACGGCAGACCGGGTGGTGCCACCACAAATGTCATTAACGGTGGCGTAAACGGCCTCGACGGCAGATTGCGCGAGTTATTTAACAATGGTCTGTTTAATAACGGAAACGACCAATATGGACAAAATGGCGTAAACGGAAGAATCGGAGAAATTTTATACAATCTAAACGGCATAAACGGTCGCATCAATGGCACATTCAGGAATATTTCTTATATGCTGGTCGGGTGATTGTAGGCTTCACCTTTTTGTGACATATTGTATGTGGAGGTGCATACAATATGAAATTATTAACAGTAGAAGATGATATGTCTTTACAAAAAGGATTGTGCAAGGGGTTTTGTAAACTGGGGTATAAGACAGATGCTGCTTCCAATGGTGACGAAGCATTAGGCTTGTTTTATTCCAATAACTACAGGCTTATAGTACTTGACCTCAACCTTCCAAAATTACAAGGCCTGGATGTATTGAGAAGGATTCGTGCCGAAAACACGTATAATATATTTTAGCGAGGTATACTCTTTTTGACGTTTCGTTGCATATCCATTTTAATTAAAAAAAGGCTGCTGCCAACTGTTTTCACAGTTTTGCAACAGTCCCTTTTTTTGTATTTGTCACCAACTTGTACACGCTGGCATATCTTGTACCATGGCGTAAATTACGCCAACAATATAAAGCGAAACAATTCGAACTCGGATGAGGCCGTTTTCATTGATTTCGCTGTAAATTAAGGAGAATGAAGATATGTCAGTACCAAAATTTCCAACAGATACAGACAATCTCACAAGAGACAATGTCATAAACCAAATCCTATCCTCCATTGCGATGGAAGAGTTAGGCCTTAGCCATATCATCAATGTCGAAGGCGAAAAAATGCAGTATATCCTGGGTACACTCGAAGGTGTAAAGCCGCCCGATGTGCCACCGACAATTGAGCAAGTTCTGGACGCTAATGCAAGTATCCAAAAGCTTTTGGATACAATCATGAAGCAACAAATGTTTTTGAAATCAAAAATGTCAACAATTTTGTGCGCGGCAGAAAACACACCGCCGATGCCAACAGTGACAATAGGCGAAAACGGCAATTGGTTTGTAAACGATGAGGATACAGGTCAAACCGCAATAGGTACAATCACAATCAGCGGAGCAAACACATGGGTAGTAAATGGCGTGGATACAGGGATTTCTGCACAAGGCGCGAAAGGTAATACAGGCGCGGCGGGTGCAGACGCAGTAGTTACTATCGGCGAAAACGGCAACTGGTATGTTAACGGAGTAGACACAGGTCAAACAGCTGTGCCAACACTTGATACCATCCTTTCGATTAGCGATACAAACACATGGGAACTCGACGGTGTAGACACAGGCGTACCCGTAACAGCCGAGATTACTATCGTAGGCGGCAACTGGTATGTAAACGGTGTAGACACAGGCGTAGCGGCACAAGGCCCGCAAGGGGAGCAAGGTCCTGACGGCCCTCAGGGCGAACAAGGCCCTCCGGGCGCAACCGGTGCGACAGGTGCTTCTCCCACACTGGCAATCGTAGATGGCGAATGGGAAATAGACGGTGTCAGCACAGGGCAAGAGGCACAAGGCCCGGCAGGTGCGAGCGCGATAATCCCATATGCCTCCGGAGTACCGGTAGATATTAATATGTTGGCAAGCGGCTTGGCGGGTACACCTGCATTTGTAGGTTTTGGTATCGCAGCAGAGGGTGCAACTGCACTGGGTACAACCCTTGATTTTACAGGTGGTACGCTGACAAACTTTGCATTCACAATGCCAAAAGATGGTACCGTCACGGATATTTCTGCAACGATTCTTGTCGTAGCCGAGGTTTCTGTAAGCATGAATCCAACGGTTTATTTATACACTGCCCCCGCCGGCACTTCTACTTTTAACCAAATCCCGACGGCGACACTCACTTTGCCCGATGCTTCTTTAGTAGTTGTGGGTGATGTGGTACAAGGCACATTAAGCAACCTGGATATTAACCTTAACACAGGCGACCAGTTATTGCTTGTAGTTGCAGGCACATCCCCAACAGCTCTTTCTGCCGGCACCCTTTTAGGTTATATTTCTGCCGGTGTTGCAATCGCGACCTATGATTCAGTCGACTAGGGGAGGGGTATATTATGTCAATGCCAAAATTTCCAACAGATGCTTGTGACTTAACAAAGGATAATGTTATAAACCAAATCCTCTCATCCATTGCAATGGAAGAACTTGGACTAAGCCATGTTTTAAATACAGAGGGAGAAAAAATGCAATACCTCTTAGGCACACTCAGAGGTACAAAAAAACCCGTCAAACCCTTAGACCCTCCAACAGTAGACGAGGTTTTGGCCGCAAACAAAAGCATTCAAAAGTTACTCGATACAATAATGTATCAACAATTGTTTCTTGCAGAAAAAATGGAAGAGGCTCTTGCTGTAGAGGTTGATAGCCCCCTTATGCCAAAGATTTCAATAGGCACAAACGGAAACTGGCTTGTAAACGGAACAGATACAGGGCAATCCGCTATAGGAGAAATATATGTAGGTACCAATGGCAACTGGTATATCAATCATGTGGACACAAATGTTGCCGCCAAAGGTGCAACGGGTAACGCCGGTGCAGACGGTACAGCACCATCTATCACAATAGGCACAAATGGCAACTGGTTTATCGACGGAGTAGATACAGGGCAAAGCTCAGTATACAAAATTGAGAATCTGCTGGCCATAAGCTCCACAGGCACATGGGTCATAAACGGCAACGATACGGGTATAGCTGTGATGTCCATGCTTTCGGTAGACTCAGAAGGATACTGGGCAATAAACGGTGTATCCACGACCACACAGGCAACAGGCGAAGTAGGGGACGCGGGCGAACAAGGTCCGGAAGGTCTGGCCGGTGTAACGGGCGCAACAGGCGCAGAAGGTGTAGTGCCGACAGTAGGTATCAATTCATCCGGTTATTGGGAAATAGACGGCACAGCTACAGCAGTGCAAGCCCAAGGCCCTCCGGGTCCCGGAGCATTAGTGCCTTTTGCATCAGGGTTGCCGACAGATATTACTTTGGTGCTTGGTGGGCTTGCGGGCATACCGGAGTTTATCGGTTTTGGTAGCTCGTTCCCCGGTGTTTCGGTTTTGGGCAGTACTATCACTTTTACGGGCGGCACTCTCACAAACTATGCTTTTGTGGTACCACGCGACGGTGAGATTACTGATATAGCGGCGAGTTTTATGATAACAGCGGGTTTGGCTCTTGATATGACACCAACGTTTTATATCTATTCTGCACCTCTTGGCAGTGCTGCGTTTTCATTGCTAAGTTCAACAACCCTCACTTTACCAAGCCTCACGGGTATATCTATCGGCGAGACTGTATACGGCTCTGTCAACAATCTGGCTGTATCTGTAAGCGTAGGCGAACAGCTGTTGCTTATAGCCGCTGCCACAAGCAGTGACCCACTTGCAAGCGGTACAATTGCAGGATATATCTCGGCAGGTATGCAGATAGTATATTCCTAGTTTAGATTAAGCCTATGTCAATGCCAAAATTCCCCACGCCCGATACGATACCCGATAGAGAGCAAGCGATAAACGCAATAATCGCCTCGATTGCTATGGAAGAAACAGCCTTGGCAAAACTAATCGAAGCAGAAAGCGAAAAAATAAAATATGCAATAAAAACAATCGACCCAAACTCACAACTTTGCCTACTGCTAAAATTTAACGAAAGTGCGGCAAATCTAATTGGTCTGGTAAACGAAATGCAAATGATACTAAAAAACAAACTCCAAACGGTAACAAAATATATACCAATAGACCCTTGTCCGCCGCACCCGCCAATTCCCCCAATTCCACCGCATCCGCCACACCCACCAAAACCTCCACATCCGCCATGCGTATCAGAGTTTGTTGGCAGGGGAATATGGTATCTTGGCAAATCGCTGTTTTTAACACAAAAACATTGCTGTGGGGATGGTGTAAAAGTACAAACAAATGACTGTGGCTCATCCATTATTTTAAACAAATCAAAAAAATACAACATTAAAGTCACATTAGAAGTAAACTCACAATGCTCTTGCAAAACCCGGGTAGAGTTAATACACCAAAGCCACTGCAAAGTATTTTTAACAAAAAGCTATACACCGGAAAAAGGCAAAATACTCACAGATGAATTTGTTATAACCACACCGGATGATATAAGGAGCAATATAAGCCTACGCACAAAAAACACTATAGACGTAGTAATGGCGCAGGTTTTGGTTATGGAAAAATAATTAAAAAAACGGTCTTGTCTGTCGATGTTCAACTCGTGCGGGACCGTTTTTATATCTTAGGCAAACGTCGCACTCGTGGGATTATGATTAAAAACATAGCTGTGACAATATATATAAATCCTTGTGCCACAATTAAATTCCCTGTTTCGTCCACGATATGCCCCAGCCATCCGCCAAAAAGCGCGCCCAGTCCTGCGGAGATGGATGTCAATGTAGTAGAAAGCGTACCCACACGAGCCACCATGTTTTTTGGCGGCATTTTTTGCCACATCGCACCGGAAACAATTCCCATTGCCGCCGCAACAGCAGAAAACAGAATGTGAATAACTTGCGAAACAATAAAGTTTGTTGGCAGCATATATGCAAACACAATGCGTACTACTCCCGCTAACACCATTAACACGAATATGAAATGACCTATGCGGAAATGTTTTCCAAAACGTCCCGTAATAATGGATGCAAACAACCCCCCAATCATAGCCGTTACGGAAAGCAGAATATATCCCCTCGCACCCCAATAATGTTCTACAAAAGCAGGTAAATTTACGCTAACTGCATCCATCACAAAGAATCGAATAATCGTCCCAATAAGGAAAAACATCAGTACGCTGTCCTTTAAAAACACCGCACCTGCCTTCAAGTCGGCCATATAAGAATGGCTTATGGTTTCCGAAATATTTGTATCCCGCAAAAACAAAGAAAATAAAAATGCCAAGGCCACAAAAATCATGGACAGTCCAAAAATCAGCGTAAAGTCCAAACGATTTTCGGCTACCATGCCAAACATTGCCGCCGCAACACCAAGACCGCCCACAATTGAAACAATACTTATGACGGAGTTGGCCTCTATCAGTCTATCTTCCGTCACAATTTGCCTAAGGAAAGCACTGTTAGAAGCTCTCTCAAACAATGCCGCCACAGAAAAACATAGGATTACAGCAAACATAATAAATGCGGGGATTTGTCCGCCGGATGCAAGGGCAACAAGGATTGCCAACACGACAAATTCGATTAAAGATGTAATCCGCATAATCGTCACTTTATTGTTTGTATCCACCATAGGGCCAATCGTAAAAGCCACAATAGACGGTGCGCCGAATAAAAATGCGGCAAAACCGGTGAACATGGGATTCCCATACAAAAGATGAACACTGATTAGCATAAAAAATCCGAACATGCCATTTCCAAGCCCGCTAAAAAGCTGATAGGCCATATAAAGTCTAAACTGACGATTGCCAAAAATAATTTCTTTCAAAATTAAACACACCCTTATATACATATTTTATCTGCTTTTTTGTGATAATAAAAGGGCGTTTTGAATGGAGATGGATTATGAAAAAGCGTGGCTTGACTGTATTGCTATTTGCATTGCTTTTTGTGGTAGGTGCGGTTGGTGTTTTTGTCAACGCGCCGCCGCCGCCATACACCATAATGATTTATATGAATGGCTCTGACTTGGAGAGCGAGTTTGGTGCGGCGACAGACGATTTGGCAGAGATGTTGGATTCCGGTATACGGTCGCGTAATGCGAATGTACTCATCCTCACAGGTGGGGCAAAGCGTTGGCAAAACAGCGCGATTCCGGAAAACGAATGTGTAATCTGGCAACTCGCTGACGGAAACATAAATGAGCTAAAGAGTATGGGAAAAGTGAATATGGGTAATCCCGATACCCTGCGTGATTTTATCATGTACTGCATGGGTCGCTTTCCTGCGGAAAAATACGGTCTTATTATGTGGGACCATGGTGGTGGTTCGATTGCGGGTTTTGGGCATGATGAGCAGTTTGATGATGCAAGTTTGACTCTGCTTGATATGCAAAAGGCTTTCTCAGAAGCGGGATTGGCAGATAACAATCTCGAATTTCTTGGTTTTGATGCTTGCCTCATGGCTACGGTAGAGATGGCAGTAATCGCTAACGAGTTTGCAAGGGTGATGATTGCCGCCGAGGATTTGGAACCCGGAGAGGGTTGGGATTATCGCTTTTTGCGTGTATTTAACCGCAACCCGCGCATTTGTGGTTTTGAGCTTGGTGAAATTATTGTGGACTCGTTTTTTGACTTCTTCGAGGCTTTGGGTGTTGCAGATGAAGAAATTTTGACGCTTTCCGTCATAGACCTTTCTAAGGCATCGTATGTAATGACTGCCATGGGTGAGCTGATGTCAGCCGACCTCACTTCATACTCCTTCCCGAGTATGGCAAAACGCCGCGCCGCTACAAAGACCTTCGGCGAAGGCAGTCCTCGTGATAACTACGCTGATATGGTAGACATAGGCGATATGGCGGTACAACTCGCTGACAAATACCCGCACGAAGCCGCCGCTGTTATGCAAGCACTGTCGGACTGCGTAACCTACAATCGTCACAACTCTGATGTAGAAATCTACGGCCTCAGCACTTTTTATATCTACGGCGGCAAATCGGAAGGTGTACCGTCTCTACGCCTGTATTCGAAATTGAGCATGAATAATTCATATACAGAATTTTTGCATCAATTCTTCGAAAAGTTGGTGGCATATCGCGACGGAGAAAATATAAAAACCGAATATGTACTGTTGCAGCCTGTCGAAAACGGAGAACATCTCATTGTTGGGCTTTCTTGTGAAGAAAATCCTACTCTCTGGCCGCGCATAAATGGCATAAACGTGGCACTGTATCCCATTTCAACCACACAAAACGCCACCAGATACGCCATACCCGCAAATATAAAC
>JGI24703J35330_11748754_pt1 | contig 31354 bp, 22 predicted proteins | sample TergutNt197P1_FD_35330 | JGI IMG/M metagenome (IMG submission 35330)
GACTTGAAATCGAGTTAGTTATTGCATAAAATGGATTATAATACAACTGTACATCTAATCCTTTAACTGCGTTATATACATCATCACATCTGTAACCAGCACAAACAACTGGTTGAATCCCCATATCAATTAACATTTCACATGTATAGCGAATTAGTGGTTTTTTTCCATCAATAGGTAATGTTGATTTAGGAACATCTTTTATGAATCTAGATATTCTAGTTCCTCGTCCCGCTGCTAATAAAATACATTTCATTTCTAGTCCTCCATGTCATACTACATAAATTTATTATGGTCTAAGCGATTCAAATTTATTAATGACTTATCAATTTTAACAGAATACAACTAGTTTGTAAATGACTTTATGTCGAATTTGGGCATTTCGTTAAAGAAAAAGAGCGATATTTCAATATATCACCCTCATGAATATAAAATTATATTATTTTACCTGATTACAATTGTTTGATTAGCTCTGGCTACAATTGTATTCCCTCGCCTTACAACAACTTCTCGTTCGTAAGTTCCAGGAGTCATGTTATCCATAACTCCATCAACATCAACTGTGAATGTTGTGTTATTGTGTGTAAATCTCCACGACCAACTTGCTTGATGCCACGAGATTGGTATGTTTGTAATTGTTCCATTTGCATTAGTAAATTCAACTCTTATTCCATCTAATATATCAAATGAACTTGCAGCTCTAATGGTTCTTCGTGTAGGTACAATAATATTTAGGTTATTTACACCAGTTATTCCAGTCGTAGTTATTGTAGTTCCAACGCGATTAGTAACATTTGCCATTCCACCATTATTTAGTCGGACATTTACGTCTTGTGAATGAATCCAATCTGTTCTACTATCTAATCGTATTTCATACCATAAACCTTGTTGTCTAATTATTGTAAAGTTAACACCTGCTGGAACTCTTCTAGTCGCTGAGTAATTTGTACCAGGTCCACTTCTTAATTGAGTTGAAATATTAGTTGTCGCAGCTGTTGTAGTATTTACAAATTGCTCTTGTACCCAACCTTCATCACTACCTATACTAACTCGAAGCCAATTTCCACTTTGTTGTAAAACCGAAACTGTTGCGTTTAAATTCAATTCTCTAATAACAGCATGACTAGTTCCAGCGCCTCGCCTCAGAGATGTTGCTTCATTTATTCTACCACTATGAGTTCTAACAATTGCAGTATGAGTTTCTATCCTCATATTATCATGATGAACCCAACCCCTATGGCTACCATATCTTGCAGGTAAATGTACCTCTAACCAGTCGCCACTTCTTCGCACAATATTTCCAACTAATGTTCCATCATTAAGTGTTGTTAATGTTCTGTAAGATGTTCCTCGTCCAGCACGAACAGGAGTTCTACCCGCTGTAGTTCCCCACGTTGGATTAAACCCAGCTGCACCAATATTCGGTGGTAAAACATTTCGAGCAAAATTATTTCGGTGTAACCATCCATATTGACGAACTCCATTAACAGTAAATCTAACTCTGTACCATGTTCCCACTCGTGCAAGTGTCATTACTCGAGTATTATTCGGAACACTTCGAATTCTATCGTAACCTGAACCTGGGCCAGTTCTTAAAACTCCATTTCTTATCAATCTACGTGGTTGATTTTGTCTAGTAATTTGATTCGTTCTAACCCATCCTGTTAAAGTGCCATCCTCGTGTTCGAAACGAATCTGAGACCAACCATTTGTAGTTCTTTGAACAACCATAACATCTGTATTTCTAGGCAAACGATATCTAACTGTAGCGGCTGCACGAGGCCTCGTATGAACCCTAACATTATTGACATTTGTATGATAAGGACGTCTTGCATTTTCAACGTACAAATCGCTATTTCGAATCCATCCTGTGTGACCATTAACCGTAATTCTTGACCAACTTGCGGCACGTCTAGCAACAGTTACTCTTGTTCCCGCTGCAACTCGTGTTAAACTTCGATGACTTGTTCCTCTCCCCTCTCTTACGTGGGCATTGTTAGTTGCTACAACAGCAAATTGACGAGTTCTACTAACATGAGTTTGTCTCATAAAACCAATTTCACCATTTATGTTTACACGATACCAAATGCCTGTTCTACCGGTAATTCTTACATTTGTACTTCCATTTACTGTCCTAATTAAGTTATAATTAGTTCCGGGTCCAGTTCGAAATGCAGTATTTCGATCAGTTACACCAGTTTGTAACAGATTTGTTATGATATGCGCGCCCATCATCTCGATTCCTAAATCTTCATCAATATCGTAATAGTTATCATAATATGAAGAATCATAATATTGTTCGTCCTCTTCACCTTCATAATTGGGATAATCATTTTCATGATATGTTTCTTCGTCTGGATAGTGGGTTTCCTCATCATTATAATTTTCATCATTAACGTCATAATAAATTTCTTCATTATCATATTCGTCATCAAAATCATATTCATAATTAATTTCATTATCTAAAACATCGTAATAATTAAATGCAAATCCAGACTGTATTGTGACAGGTTGAATTAACGTAACTATCGATATGATTATTAAAATCATTTTTGTACTTTGTTTTTTTAATCTTCTAAATGTCATTTTTTTCATCCTTTTTTTATCTTGGACGCGGAAGTCTTTCAAGATTATTTTGATGCAACCACCCATACTCACGTCGATTATTTATGGTGACATGAACATGATACCAATTTCCTACTCGTGAGCGAATTGTAACTCGAGAATTTGTAGGTATTGTTCTAAATCTTGCTACACTTGAATCTGGACGACTTCTTAAAGCGCCATCTCGCACAAGCCTTCTTGTATGCACTCTTCTTTCAATCTGATTAGTTCTTACCCAACCATGTAGTGTTCCATCATTATGACGAATGCGAACTTGAGTCCACCCATCTGTTGTACGTTGAACTACCATCAATTGTGTATTATAAGAAAGCGTAGCTCTAATATTAGCGACAGCTCTTGGCCGTGTATGTACTGTAACATTGTTTGTGATTGTTCGACCCGGTCTCATTGCAGTATCTAGTTCAATATCACGATTCCTTACCCAACCAAGTTGCCCATCAACAGAAATTCTTGACCAATTTGCTGATCTACGAGAAACATTTACTCTTGTTCCGATTGGTATTCGTGCGATACTATCAAAGGTGGTCCCTCTTCCAGTTCGTAAATGTGCATTATTCGTCGTTATTACCGCAAATTGACGAGTTCGTGCAACTGCACTTTGTCTTATAAATCCAACGGTACCATCAATATTTACACGATACCAAATACCTGTTCTTCCGGTAATTCTAACATTACTACTGCCGTTTACAGTTCGAATCAATTCATATCGTGCGGCTGGACCTGTTCTAAATGCTGTATTCCATCTTGTAACACCGGTTTGTACCATCCCAGAAATTTGATGTTCAACCCGCGGAGGTGTAGGAGCACTCCCACCAGCTAACCAAACATTACTATTAGGAATAAACCCAACCGCATTAGTTCTGTTGTATAGTGCAGTTCGATTCGGCACTCCATTTACAATTGCCGGGTCTGTTTGAATTTGTAGCCTGTTATTTGTTGCTGTGGATAGCACTAGAAACGGGAAGAACCTGAAATTGTGTCGGTTGGCTGTGTAGAGAGTGCCTCCCGTGTTGTTGGATATGGTCACTAAATTCGTGTTTTGCCTGATTGCAATCTGTTCACGATTTAAATCTCTACTCGCAACTGGTCTTGTTCTATCTATTCTAAATGCCCAACCTGCTATTTTTTGTCCCCAGTATGGATCTGTTGCGTATCTTACATTCATTCCAGAGCCTTTGTGTCCTACGTGTGGGCCTGCGTATCTCCAATCTTCTGGCCATAAATATCCTCGAGATAACCAACCGTCAGCGAGGTTTTTTATTGAATCAGCTGGTGTGTCGAAGTGCCATGCGTTAGTTCCTGGTGCGGCGTCAATTGCTCCTTGTCCAAATAAATTATTGTTGTTTCTTGCAATTGAACTTGTTCCTCCTGCGCTTTCATGCATTGCTTTTGCGTACATTAATAAAGCATTGATTCCATAACGATTTTGTGCGGTGATAAATGCACTCCCTTGATTTCGCATGACACTTGTTGATGTATTTATCCCGTGGTTTGAAGTCGTTGTTAAAAAGTTATTTAGTTGCGTTGCCGTTACCGTTGATGTTGATCTAAATGATAAATATTGGAAATAGTTAAAAAATGGATTTCCAGCATTAACCGCGCCTGTTCCGTTTGTACGAATGTTTCTTGGGTTGCGGTAAAAATAAACTCCGTCATAGCTATAATATCTTACGTTTTGTGACATCCAACTTGGAGCAGGACCTGTTAAAAATCTTACGAATCCGGTTTGAGTTGTTGCTCCAGCGTTTTGCGATTCTGTTAAAGTAACATTATTGATAAGATAACGCCATAATTCACCATTACGGTTAACATAATGTGACATAGCTCGTACACTACTCGACCCAGAGTTGTTTGGATAGGTATTAAAAGGTACAAAAACTGCATTTCGAGTTACCTCGAAAGTTTGATTTACTCCGTTTACCGGGACAGTTATCATACAAGCCTGATTTCGCTGTGGACCACATGAATTCCTCGGTCCAACACGGTCAACATACCCTTCAAATCCAGCAATTAAAATTCGAAATCTATTTCCATTAGCAGATTGTCCAAGATACATCGCGTCCCGTCCATAGCGTCCATTTACCGACGTCGCTTGATTTGTAAAACCAGCATTTGCGGTTGCAAAAAGCGGATGATATAAAGTTCTGGCATTAAATGCTGCAGCTCTTGCTTGAGCCATCGTTACACCATTTGGTAAACTTGATTGAACCGGTTCGAGTACTAGTTGAACGAGTCCGCTTCCTACAGCTGGAACATTTCTTGGTTCAATAAATTCCTCTATTTCATCTTCAAAAACATATGCTAAAAAATCTTCTGCGAAAAGTAACTCTGGGACGTATCCGTCGATTGCTGGGATAGGTTCATCCCACTCTAACGAGTCTAGGAATAAAGCGTTTAATTCGTCTTCAGTTAAATCTTGTAATTCTTCATCGTAATAATCGTACCAATCATCGAGGTAGTCGTCATCCCAATCGTCCCATTCGTCTAAAAAGTCGTCATCCCAATCGCCCCATAAATCCCAGTCATCGAGAATTTCATCGTCTAAAAAATCGTCATCGTACCATTCATAATCGAGGTCATATTCGTAATTGTTCTCAATATTAAAAGCGTGTGTTGCTGTCGGTGTGAAAATTTGCCCCCAAAATAGTACCCAAGCTAAGATAACTTTTGTAATTTTTATTGTTAAGTTTGTTTTTTTCGTTCTACTCAAGTAAAACCCCTCCCATCTAGAAAGCATTATACCATGTTTTTCGATAAAAAAACAGAGTTTTAGTCAAATTTTTCGTTTTACTTCAATAAAATAAAAATAAAAAGAGCTGTTTCGCTCTTTTTACGTTTTTTCCACTTCCTGTAGTACCTCATGGATTGTTCGGCCGAAATTGTTTACATCTACTTCAAACCAAAGCACATCCATTTGGTTGTTAAACCATGTAAACTGTCTTTTCGCCAGCCTTCGGGAATTTCTTTTTACTAGTTCAATCGCTCGTTCCAATTCCGCTTTTAATTCTTGTTTATCTTCAATTTCATCTTTTTTTATTAAGTAATCGTATATTTCTTTGTAACCGATTGCTTGCATACTTTGCGCTTCGCGTTTTATTCCGCTAGAACGTAATTGCTTTACCTCGTTAATTAGTCCATTTTCTATCATCTTGTCTACTCGATTATTAATTCGTTCGTATAAGCGTTCACGGTCGTCTGTTAAACCGATAAGCAAGACATCATATAATAATTTTTTTTCCTGTTTTTCGATCTGAGCTGACTTTTTTTCTTTCGTTTCTTTGAAAATTTGTAGTGCTCGTACCACTCGACGACGATTATTTGGGTGTAATTCTTTTGCCGTTTCGGGATCAATTTCTGTAAGCTTTGTGTAGACTTCTTCGTTTGATAGTTCGTTATACAACTCCGTATTTTGAGTCGCAATGTCGGAAAATTCATAGTCAAATAAAACGGATTTGACATACAACCCAGTCCCCCCCACTAAAATAGGCATTTTTCCTCGCGAAGTTATTTCTTCAATCTTTTTTCGAACAGCGATTTGATACTCAGCAACCGAATATGTTTCGTCTGGATTTAGTTCATCAAATAAGTGGTGAACTATACCTTCTTTTTCGCTTTCTGTAATTTTCGCGGTTCCAATATCCATCCCTCGGTAAATCTGCATCGCGTCACCATTTATTATTTCACCGTTGATTCTTTTAGCGAGTTCGACGCTTAATTTTGTTTTTCCTACTGCTGTAGGACCTACTATTACAATTAGTTTTCTCATTTTAAAATACCTGCTTTTATTTAGAAATTGAAAATTTGAATTTTTCATTGAAATGAGCCTTTTATATTTATTGTACATGATGGTGATTAATCTCTAGCCTAATCCCGTTCAGTTGGTTGTACGCTCGTCTATACTTTTTATTATACCAAAATGATTTCTTTTAATCAAATATCATAAAAAAAGAACCGATTAAAATCAGTTCTTTTTTGATTAACACGCTCGTCTACACTTTTAAGTTTACAAATGTGTCGATTTCACCAGCTATTACTTCAATAGCACCTTGCCAGAACGCTTTATCTCTTACATCAATGCCGATAATTTGTCCAACTGTGTATAAATCATTTTTACCGGTAGCAGCAAGTAAAGCTTTATATTTTTTAGCAAAACTCGCGCCTTCTTTTAAATAGATGCTGTAAAGGCCTTTAGCAAACAGTAATCCATACGCATAAGGGAAATTATAGAAATTTAGTCCAGCACTATAATAATGTCCTTTACAGAGCCACATATATGGATGGCGCTCATCAGTTAATCCATCAAGGTAAGCATTATTTTGCGCATCAAGCATTATCGATTTAAGTTCATTTACACTTAGATTTCCATTTTCACGTCGAGAAATCATTTCACTTTCAAACAAGTAACGACTATAAATATCAACGATTACTTGTGAACTACCTTGGAGATTTGTTTCAATAATGCTTAATTTATCTTCATCATTGGCTGTTTTTAATGCAGCATTACATACTAAAGTTTCACAAAAAATAGAAGCAACCTCGGCAATTGGCATCGAATAACCACTGTTTAAATAAGTTTCATCTTGAAGAGCGTATCCATGATAAGCATGACCAAACTCGTGAGCTAGTGTTAAAACATCACCAAAAGATTCTGAATAATTCATCAAAACTCGGCTTTCTTTTATATTGTGTAAGTTAGCACAAAAAGCTCCGCCAACCTTACCTTTTTTTGGATCCCAATCAACCCAATCATTTTCAATCGCATTTTTTGCAAATTCACCCATTTCAGGATCAAAATCTGAAAAATTCTTAATCATGAAAGCAGAACCTTCTTCTTTAGAAAAAGTAGCTGATGAAGAACCAATCGGTGCGAATAAATCATAAAACGGTAAACTACCAGAATGACCGAGTAACTTCGCTTTGTGTTTGAAATATTTTGTAAATAGTGGCAGACTTTCTTTCATGGTCGACAATAATGCATCAAGTGTCAATTCATCCATTCTTGATGAGTGTAGAGTCATATCAATGACAGACTTATATCCACGTTGAGCTACATTTGTTAGTGCCTCACCTTTAATTGCATTGAGTGCCGCAGCAATTGACTTTTCAATCTTTTCATATGAAGCAAGCTCAGCATGATAAGCAGTTTTACGAACAGAAGCATCAGGATGTTCAGCTAAGTTTCTCACTTCACTTAAAGTAATCAATTTATCTTCACCATCTAAATTGATATTCACTTCTAAAGTCGAAGTAAGTTGTCGATATAATGTCGACCATGCATTTGAACCAGTTAAACGCATTTTCGCATAAACGACTTCCTCTGGCGTTGAAAGCATATAAGACCCACTCGCAATTTCCTCTTTTAAGAAAAATTCATGCTCTTTTAACAACTCACTCGAACCAATAATTTCATCAATATTATCAATACTCGCAACAAATTTTGTAAATAACGTCGACGCAACTACAGCATCTGATAATTGTAATTGAGCTTGATTCATGTAATTTAACGCCACAGTATTTTCACTATCAACCGACGTCACTAAACTACAATAGCGTAAAATATTATAATACTTCGAAAAATCCAAAATCATACTCACATAAGTCTCGATTTTTTCAGACGCATTTTCAAGATCAACAAATGCCACATTAGCATAATCAACCAAACTTTTAATCGCCATCGGCAACGCTTCAAAATCACCCAAAAACTTAGGATCATCAAAGCCTACATACAAATTATCAAGATTCCAACTTCCATACATAATAACACCTCACCAAACTAGTTTTACATACTTTACCACAATAAACTCAAAATAGCAAGCTCATTCAATTTATTTTTTTGTTTGGGTCGATTTTTTTTATAAATTAAAAAAGTAAAACGTAGATTATAATCAACAAAACTTTCACTTTAAAACTCTAGGATATGGGTTACATCGCACACATACCATACACAATCTAGGCCCATAAACCCGCTAAGGATAGGCGTTTATATACTTATCAGAACAAATCTAAACACAAGCCCAAAGCAATCTAAAAATAGTGTATAAAACCTATGGATATTTGCACAAATTGACCGGTTGAGCATATTCTATATTGAAGGGGGATTTTATATTATGTTGATTTTTATTGATGATAATGATTTAAGAGGAAAAGCACTCGGTGAAATATTTACCTCTGAAGGTTACAACGTGACCACTGACATTAAAAATACACATTTAGCCGATTTTTCATATCTCGGGATAAATGGTAAATTATACGAAGATAGTATTTTCAAGATTGGAAGCAGGATTTATACGGTAATTCACAACGATAACCTCGCACTACGTCTTGAAGATGAAGGGGTATTTTATGATAATTTATATAATGATGATGAACTTGTTCATGGAGGCACATTATTAACTACGGAAGCTTTATTGAGTTACATGATTGCTGATAATTCAATTGGACTTCTAAATGCAATGGTCCTTGTTATCGGTTTTGGAAATTGTGGTAAAGATATCGCAAAAAAATATACTGCACTTGATTCGGTTGTGACAGTTACGAATCGAGGTTATAAATATGAACAAGAAGTGTTGGATTTAGGTTATGAGTACGTTTCACTTAATGATTTATCACTTAGTGATTTTGATTTTGTGATTAATACAGTACCTGCTCCTGTAATTTCTGATGAATTATTATCTACATTTAAGTCAACTGGAAAAATTTATGATATTGCTTCTGCACCTGGTGGTTTAAAAACTCCTGGTTCATGGCATAATTATGCGTTTTTACCTGGTCTTCCTGCTAAGTATGCTTATAAAACATCTGCATTAATGTTTTATGAGTCGATTATTAAGAAGGAGAGTAAATATGTTGAATGATAAAAAAATTGGCTTTGCCATTACAGGCTCCTTTTGTTCTATGGACGACATGTTAGATGTATTGCAACAGTTAGTTGATGCTTGTTTGGATGTTTATGTGTTTGCAAGTGAACAAGTATTAACGTCTAATAATCGATTTAATAGCGCTAAAGGTTTAAAAGAAAAAATTGAAAAAATAACAAAACACACTATTGTTACAGATGTTGTTGGTGCTGAGATTTTTGGTCCAAAAATCCCACTCGATGCTGTAATAGTATTTCCTTGTTCGAGTAATACCCTCGCAAAACTTGCTTATGGAATTAATGATAATGCTGTTACAATGGTTTGTAAAAGTTCCCTTAGAAACAATGCTAAAATTGTATTAGGCATTTATACAAATGATGCATTAAGTAATAGTGGTGAAAACATTATGAAAATGTTAAATCGTAAAAACTATTACCTAGTTCCAATGTATCAAGATGACATGTTAAACAAGCCATTTAGTATGATTGCTAATAAAGACCGTGCAGTTGAAACATTAGTTGCAGCGCTCGAAGGTCGTCAAGTACTTCCTATGTTTGAGGGTGTTAAGTAATGATTAAGGTACTTAAATTCGGTGGAAGTTCACTTACAAACAAGGATAGTCGTAAAAATGTAATAAATATTATCAAAGAAATACCCGAAAAAGTTATCGTCGTTGTAAGTGCAATGGGCCGTTATCCAGATGCATATGCTACAGACACATTAAAATCTATGATTTCAAACTCCGTCACCGATCAAGAGCGAAGCAGATTATTAAGTATAGGCGAAACAATGAGTACAGTAATTATCGCAGATGAACTAAAACTAAGTGGAATAAATGCGATATCCTTATCAAGCAATCAAGCAGGTATGCGCATTGAAAATAAACATCTTGTCCAACTTGATACAAAATTCATATTAGAAACTTTTGAAAAATTTGATGTGATAGTTTTGCCAGGGTTTCAGGGACTCGATGCTCAGGGTGAAATTGAAATTTTAGAAAGTGGTGATAGCGACTATTCGGCTGTTTTTATCGCGCGAAAACTCGGTCTTGATCATGTATCAATTTATTCAGATGTTCCTGGGATTTTTACAGCAGATCCTAAATTGATAAAGTCTGCAAAATTAATCGAGCATGTTTCATATGAACAAGCTCTTGATTTGGCAGCCCATAAAGCGAGAATAATTTGTAAAAAAGCCCTCGATGAAGCAAGCGTTATAAAAGATTTTGAAATTATATTAAAATGTACTTATAATAAAAATGGACAAACTAAAATTGATCACATTGAGACATCTATTAAAACAATGTCAGTTGATTTTAATTATTGGCAAGTCCAAATGGAAAAAGATAACTTCGAACTTGAAAAAGAAAAGATTTTTGATGAAACAGAAGATGGTTTTTATATAATAAAACCTGAAAATGCATCTCTAATTCAAAGTCCATATACGTTTATCAATGAAGTTGTAAAAGTTCATTTTGTTGGAAAAAATTTGATTATTCCACAAAATATTATATCTAGGTTCAAAAAATCCACTATTGAGAAGAATAGTTTTTATGTAAATAAGAATCATCATATAGAAGATATTACTTATTTACATGATGCGATAAATTTAACTTAAAGCATAAAAAAGTCCCGAATAATTTAACAATTTCTAGTGATAGGAACTGTTTATAATAATATGCGGGGCTTTTTGATTTATCGTTTACCTTTGTCGTACACTTGTCCAAGCGCTTTTGGTGCAACTGTATTTTTAGACGTAAATGACAGTAATAACAAAGTTGCGACATATGGAGTCATTCTGAAAAAGTGTGGAGGTATATTTAGATTACGTAAGAAGTCAATCGCAGTAAAACTTGAAGCAGTTGCCTGGAGTAATCCGAAGAAAAATGCCGCAAAGATTATTTTAACCGGATTCCAACCACCGAAAATTAATACTGCTAGTGCTAAGAAACCATATCCCGATACACTTCCAGAAAATACGCTAAATGATGGAATAATTAATACTAACCCACCAAATCCTGCAAGAGCACCCGAGGTTATAACTCCGATATAGCGAATTTTAGCAACATTTATCCCAACTGAATCTGCAGCACCAGGGTGTTCTCCACATGCTCTTAGACGCAGTCCAAATTGTGTTTTAAAAAGAATAATAGTTCCTATTACCATTATACCGAAGCCTAAAAACGTTGTTAAATATGTATTTCTAAAAAACATCTGTCCGATAACTGGTATGTCTGATAAAAACGGCACAGCTTCAATTCTGAATTGATTTGTAAAGTTTACAAGTTGAGTACCAGTTATAAGACGTGAAAGATAAATAACAAGCGCTGGCGCAAACATATTAATCGCAATTCCACTAATAACTTGGTCAGCATTAAGATGAATAGATGCATAAGCATGAAAAAGTGAAATTACCGTTCCTGTGAGTGTTGCAACAATTAAAGCAATTATTAAAATCGGTGTTCCTGGCAATTGTTCTTGAAATGTTGCAATCGTTAGGATTCCTGCAAATGCACCGAGCACCATTTTTCCTTCTAGAGCGATATTGACAATTCCCGATTTCTCAGAAAACAAACCACCAAGAGCTACAATCATAAGAGGAATCGTAAAAAACATTGTTTGTTGAAATATGAAATAAAAAACGTTCATTATAACTCCTCCTTTGTTGAAAGATATTTAGTTGCTTTTTTCATTAAGAATAATTTAATTAATGAAACAAAGGCACAGAAATAAATAATAATCGAGATTACAACTTCAACAATTTCGATTGAAAATCCGAATGCTTGCATTCTTGCTCCACCCAGATATAAATATGAAATAAGGGCTCCTGAGAAAATAATACCAATTGGATGACTTAATCCTAAGAATGCGACAGATATGCCGGTGAAGCCCTCTGCTGCGAGAGAGTCTACCGTGCTCATTGATAATCCGGTAGCACCCATATAATTTAATGCACCGGCAAGACCAGCTAAAGCACCACTAATCATCATTGATTGAACAATTTTACGATTTTGATTAATACCTGCATAACGTGCTGCATCTTTGTTAAATCCACATGCTTTAAGTTCGTAACCGAAAGTCGTTTTTTCAAGCAATACATATATGAATATTGCAGCGATGATCGCGATAATTATCCCAATATTAATGTGTGAACTACGGTTTCCTGTTTGAAAAATGTTTCCTAGTCCAAGAGTAGGAAGTGTTGAAGAATCGGGTAATCTTACTGAGGTTCCTCTTCCTTGGTCAAAAATCGAACTTATTATCAAATAATTGACTAAAAACATTGCGATATAGTTAGTCATTATCGATGAGATAACTTCGTGGACATTTCGATATGCTTTGAGTAATCCAGGTATCGCGCCCCATATTGCACCACCGATTGTTGCAAGGACGATTGCTAGTAAAATTCTAATTGCAGGTGGAAGATTTGTGAATTCAACAGCAATGTAGACAGCGATGAAAGATCCAATCGTGAATTGCCCGCTTGCTCCGATATTGAACAAACCAGTTTTAAAGGCAAAGGCAACTGATAGTCCTGTTAAAATTATTGGAGTTGCTTGTAGTAGGACATCACCAAAACTTCTCATTGAAGAAAAACCAAAGGTCATAATTGTTGTAAATGCGGGCCATGCTTGTTGTGCATTACTTAAAAATAAAATAAGCAACCCGATTAAAAGACCAATGATAATTACGATTATAGAGGATAAAAAGCTAAATATTCCATCTTTTTTCATTATTTTTTCACCTCTTTTTTAGCGCCAGACATATAAAGACCTAGCTCTTGGAAAGTTACATTTTTAGGATTAACATCTGCAACGATTTCTCCTTCATACATCACAAGAATGCGATCAGAAACATTCATTACCTCATCAAGTTCCAATGAAACGAGTAAAACTGCTTTGGATTCATCTCGTCTTCTCAGTAATTCTTTATGGACATATTCGATAGCCCCGACATCTAAACCACGCGTTGGTTGAACAGCAATAAGAACATCCGGATCTCGATCTATTTCTCTGGCAAGGATAACTTTTTGTTGATTCCCTCCCGACATTGATCTTGTTACAGTTGCTTCTCCAAGACTTGATCTGATATCAAAATTTTCGATTAGTTTTGTAGCGTATTCCGCGATAGTGTTGTTTTTTAAGAATCCACTTTGTTGAAATTGAGGTTTATGGTATGTTTGAAGAACAGAATTTTGCCCGAGAGTATAATCAAGTACTAGTCCATGTTTGTGCCTATCCTCTGGAATATGGGCGATACCAGATTCAGTTCTTTCACGAATAGAGAAATCTGTTATATTTTCTCCATTCATTATTATTTCACCATCATCGGGTGTCATGAGACCTGTTAGAGCATAAACTAAATCAGTCTGTCCATTTCCTTCGATACCAGCGATACATAAAATTTCACCTCGTTTTAATTCGAAGTTGATATTATTTAAAATTGCTTTACCCTCGGTTTTATGATATTTAGTCAAATTTTTAACCGATAGTACAGTATCACCTAGTTTAGCAATTTTTTTATTTAAGCTTAAACTAACCTTTCGACCAACCATTAATTCAGAAAGTTCTTCTTTAGACGTTAAAGCAACATCCACGGTCTTAATGTATTTACCTTTACGTAAAATTGTACATCTATTAGCAACTTGTTTAATTTCATCGAGTTTATGGGTGATAAAAAGAATTGATTTTCCTTCTTTTGCCATCTCTTTCATCGTGTTCATTAATGATGCTATTTCTTGAGGTGTTAAAACGGCAGTTGGCTCGTCAAAAATAAGGATTTCATTGTCACGGTATAACATTTTCAAAATTTCAACCTTTTGTTGCATACCAACGCTTAAATGGCGAATTTCAGAATCAATATCAATATCAAAGTTGTATTTTTTAGCAAGTTTTAGAACTTTCGTCCTAGCTTCCTTCATTTTTAAAAATCCATTTTGTGTTGTCTCAACTCCAAGGACTATATTTTCTAAAACGGTAAAATTATGTATAAGCTTAAAATGTTGATGTACCATTCCAATACCAATTTGATTTGCATCATTTGGACCTGTGATTACTACGGGTTTACCATTATGAATAATCTCACCCGCCTCAGCTTTATATAGTCCAAAAAGGACACTCATTAAAGTTGATTTGCCAGCACCATTTTCACCTAGTAGCGCATGAATTTCACCTTTTTTTAATTGCAGAGTGATATTATCGTTGGCGATGATGCCTGGAAATTCTTTTGTAATATTACGCATTTCGATAAGATACATACCGAAACCTCCTCATTTTATGGTGTTTGAATCGAGCCATAAACTAGCAAAAAAAGGACACTTTGTTGTGACCCTTTTTTGTAGTGTAAAGTCACAAGACTTTTAGTTATGCTCGTTTACAGTTACTAAGTTAGTTTCGATATTATCGCGTAATAAACTATCATTAACTCTAATATCATTTTTTGCTAAACGTTCAAAGATTGTATCATATTGCTCTTGAGTGAAGTTTTGGAAACGTGAGTTATGTTTTGGTAAACCTACTCCATCTACAGCAGCGTTAAATCGAATTTCACGTCCACCATTCCAGTTATCATTATGAAAATCTGTTAACAAATCGTAAACAGAAACATCAAGACCTTTTACTGCTGATGTAATTACTTGATTTGATAAACCAGATTGATCAACATCCACACCAATTACAGAACGACCGCTCGCCTCAGCAGCGGCTTTAATCATTGAACCAGCTCCACCTGCTGCTACGAAAATCACTTCTACGTCCATAAGTTCATACCAAGATGCTGCTGTTGTTTGGAATTCTGGATTCGGAGCAAATGCACCAAGATACATAAATTCAATAGTTACATCACCTTCACTTAATTCTAGAGCCGCTGCAGCATAATCAGCACCTTGAATAAATCCATGTCCAAAACGCACAACTGCTGGAACTGCGATTCCACCCATAAATCCAAGATTGCGATAACCTTCCATTACTGCAGCGTATCCTGCTAAAAACCCTGCTTCTTCCTCGGCATAGTGAATTGCTGCAACATTAGGTTCAATACGTGTATGCACGATTCTCTCATCACCATCCATTTCAACTCGACTTGGTGTTGCATCAAGTAGGATAAACTTTGTATCAGGGAATAAATCTTGAGCGTCATACAAAGCTGATTCAAAGTGGAAGCCTGGTAAAACTAAAATGTTAGCTCCTGTATTGATAGCTTCTTCAATTAAATCTAAACGTGCTTCATCACTAGCAGCATGTGGCTGGAAGAAACGCATAGTTTCATCAGCTACTAGTCCATGAGTTCGACCAAAACGTGTAATACCATCCCATGCACCTTGATTAAATGATTGATCATCGAGTATTGAATCAGGCGAATGCGCAATTAAAGCTACATTTACTTTAGATCCTGATTCAACAACTTCATTTTCAACAGGTGTCGATGGAGGATTATTCTCATATGTTGCAGGCTGATCGTTAGTTCCGCATGCAGTAATAGCAAGTACGAAAATAGCTCCTGATAGTAATGAGAAAAGTTTGAATTTGTTTTTCATTTATAAATCTCCTTTAAAAAGAATATTTTTCACATTCTCTTATATTTAGAATCGATGATATAATACCATCTATTTCTATTATTTAATTTTATCCAAATAGTATACGTTTGTAAAGCAAAAAATGTCGATTTTTATTGAAAATTGCACATTTTTACAAAGAAATCCTGTGCAATTAATGTTAGCTCACGAAAAAAGCAGCAAATACACTGCTTTGTTATTTGTGATTAAATTCGCGACAAGTCTCAGCTGTTTGTTTTAATATCGCTTTAAGTTCCTTTAAATCTGATTTTGTTAAAGGTCTTCCTTTATAAGTTACTTCTTTAGTACCGTCAGTAGTAACCTTTATTAAATATTTTAACATTTGTTCGATATCTAATTTTTGATGCGTACCTTTTACTTTTACTTTTGAATCACTAGCATACGTAGCATGCGCTTCAGCAACAATGTTGTTTGGGAAATTATATTTTCCATCGCTTTGTAAATCTTCTTTTTCACCTAATAAATAATTTAAACTTACGCCAAAATATTGTGCAACTTTTTGCAAATAAGCTACGCTAGGAGATGAACTTGACCACTTCGAAACTAAACCGTTTCCAAAATCATTATCTCTTTCTAGTCTTCTCATAGAAATTCCGTGTTCTTTACATAGTGCTCTTATTTTAATTACTAAATCGGATTCCAATTTTTGTTCTTCCATTTTGTGTCTTTCTCCTTTGATATAATATTTTCTACAAAAGGTTGACAGCACTAAATGAATAGAGTATAATACTTATGTAGAAAATTTTATATTATTTTTTACTTCTTTTATTTTGCATCAACTTTATGCAAGTTGCACAGGTAAACTGCCATTTATCTGTGCTTTTTAAAATTGACTATTAAATGATACGTCATTTTTCTACAAATGTCAATCCTATTCGATAGCAATAGTACAATTTTTTTAAAAAATATTGAATCATCTATTCTATTGTTACATTATTTTCAAATAAAATGTTACTATAAGTACTTATTTTAGAAAAAACTTGATTTAGATTAGAAGTACTCTCATATTAAATTTTAACCATTTTTAATAAACTTATTAGCTTTTACGAATTCTTTAATAAGCAATCACTAAAAAAGACTGCTCATATACTGAATTTTCAATTCAGATATAAAGCAGTCTTTTGTCATTCTTAGATTGAGTTTTATTTAAAATGAGCAAGAAGATAAGGTCCAAATATTAATGCTCCGATGATAAATGCCATGATTGAAGCAATTAAAACAGCTCCTGCTGAAACGTCTTTAGCTATTAATGCTAAAATATGGTATTTTTCTGTTAATAAATCTACTACTTTTTCAAGAGCAGTATTAATCATTTCAAGAGTAACAACAAGCGTTATTGCAAGTAGAATAATTGCAAATTCTAAATAAGTAATGTTGAAATAAAATCCTGAAGCAATAGCGATAAATGCGACAAGATAATGTATTTTTAGATTTCTACAGATTGAGAGTGCTGTGAAAACGCCATTTAACGCATATTTAAATGATTTCTTTAGTGCCTTGAATGTATGTTTTTCTTTAGCGTCGGATATCTTTTGCATCTAAAATGGCCTCCTGTTTAGAAAACATCTCCCTTTCCCCTTCTTCATCTAGATGATCATAACCAAGCAAATGGAGAAAACCGTGAACTGCAAGAAAAGCCATTTCTCTTACCTCACCATGACCGTAAGCGTATGCTTGTTCAATCATTTTATCCACTGAAATAAACACATCGCCAAGTGTTTTTTTACGAGTCAAACCGTCATCCTCAGCTGGGAAAGTTAATACATCAGTCGCATAATCTTTATTACGAAACTGCTTATTCATACTTCTAATTTCCCCATTATCAACAAAAATATAATTGCATAGCAAATTTTGTGTTAATAATTCATAATTTGCTGCCTCTTTAATAATGTCCCGAATTACTGATTCATAAATTTCTACGTCGTATCTTGTATTATTATAAAATAAAATTTCTATTGCCATATATTCACCTGTTACTGTCTTTTAAATCTCCCTGGGTTACCTTGATAATCTTGATCTTCTTCATCGGCACTTATGTAGCTTTCAATGATTTTTTGGACCAATGGATGTCTTACTACGTCTGCAGTTTCAAATTCGACGAATTCAATTCCTTCAACATCTTTTAACACTTTCGATACATGAACGAGTCCACTCGTTACGCGTTTTGGTAAGTCAATCTGGGTTACATCCCCGGTAACGACCATTTTAGAATTTTCTCCTAGACGCGTCAAGAACATTTTCATCTGTTCTTTCGTAGTATTTTGCGCCTCATCTAAAATAATATAGGCATTTTCAAGTGTACGCCCACGCATATAAGCAAGTGGGGCAATCTCTATTTGACCGCGAGATACCATCTTCTCAGTAACCTCAGATCCCAAAACATCATGAAGAGCATCATAAAGAGGTCGTAAATATGGATCAACTTTTTCCTTCAAGTCTCCTGGTAAAAATCCAAGACTCTCTCCCGCTTCAACGACAGGGCGTGTAATTACAATTCGATCAACTTCACCCTTTTTTAATTGCATTACCCCTATCACTACTGCTAGGTAAGTTTTTCCACTACCTGCAGGACCAATTCCAAATACCAAATCATTTTTTTGAATTTTTAAAAAATAATCACGTTGGTTAATTGTTTTGGCATAAATTGACTTCCCTTTTTGTGTTCTAGCAATTTCAGCTCGAGCATCAATTAATTCTTTTAACTTTCTTCCGTTTTCTTCATCCACAGAAGCACGATCGCTTGTTTTTAAGATATAAGTTACATCACTTGTTGCGATAGTTTGACCTTTTTTATATAATCGTCGAAGCGTAGCAATCACAGTTTCTATTTTAACTCGTAGTGACTCATCACCAAAAACATGTAATTCGTCTCCTCTTAATATAATTTGTGTGTTAAAATGTTTTTCGATTAAGGACAAGTATTCCTCATTGTTACCAAATATTTCGTTTAATTCTCCAACAGATGTATCTTCAATTTTAAATTTTGTCAAGTTTCAAGACCTCCAGTAAGTGCAATTAATTAGTCACCACGCTAGTATATGAATGAGTTTCTTTAAAGGTACAACTTTTTAGAATTAAGATTTAAAGATAAACATATATCTTTTATAACAAAACAGCCTTTAAATTTTTTCAAAAATTTCCTCTATTTTTAGTTTGCAATATTATGATTAACAGTCGCGTGATAAACCAAACGAATCATTCCATCCTCACGTTCTTCCATGCGTACAAAGAGCAAATCAACTAGTTCATACGTGTCAAATCTTTCACCTAAACGACTTTTAATAAATCCATCGGCTCTAGATTGTATGGTTTCTATTTCATTCTCAAATATTATATCACTTTTTTCATAATAATGCACGCGTTCTAGTGTAATAGGTGAAATATTAAAGAAAGAAAGAGGATTAAATACAACTCTTCTTTCGTCATAAGCTTCATAATCAACACTTGGTCCCCAAATTCTTAATGAATTCGTTCCAAAGTTTAGATAAAGTTGACTTGTTATACTTCCATTTATCATTTGCGACACATATCTTTGAGGAAAATCAACATAAACAGCATACCATACTTCTGCATGCACGACACCTGATGCAACACCTTCTATGGGAACTAACACATCCCCACTATATCCAGTTGGGGTATAACACGCTATTAGAGGTGTATCTTTTTTAACAACTTGGCCAATCTCGACTAAGACTCTACATCCTTTAGCATTAATATATGTAATTTGACCAGATTGTGATGCGTACACATAGTCGGATCCTTGATTGTTTTCCAATTTATCAGTAACTTGTGTATCAAAAATATCGATAAACATTCGACTACCTACTGTTTGAATATCTACCCAAATATAATCATGAAAGATTGCCTCTATTTCTAAAACGAGTGATTCATTATTTCCAATGAAAACAGATAATGGACCAATTTTCGTAAACATTGGCTGGACGAGTTCTTCAACTCTTGCAATATCTGTACGAACCAGGTTTCCTCGTATTTGATAATCAATTGTTAAATACTGTAATGCTATCAGTAAACTTGCCCAGACGCACACGACTGGAACAACAAAATGGAAAATTGCCCCGTAGATCGACACTTTTCCTACAACTTCACTTTCTTGCAATGCTCCACGTCTTACAACAATAGTATATCCGTCTTCAGTCTTATTAACGCTATAGATTCTAATATTTTCTGCTCGTAACTTAGCTACTTCAGCTAGTGAATCAACGTGGATTTTCACTTTTGGTATAAAGAATTTAATCCAACTGTTATGCATGTTTTGAACCTCCATCAATGAGAATTCCTGTTACAATTTCTCCTTCAACTTTTACATAAGTATCACCATATTCGCGTATCTGCAATTTGTTTCCGCGTATTGTATACTTTACTCCTGTTCCTGTTAACAATGAAATTTCTTCATCATCCAATTTATCAATAATACATCTCATATTTAAAACTACTAAGCGATCTTTTAAAATTTCTACGCTTGTCAAAGCTCTTGAACCAAAAACCATGTCTTCAATTTTATTAACTAAACTCATCATTCCAACCTCCATGTTACGCTTAATTAATTGTATGATTGAAGCGTCAAATTATGTATAATAATCGATTACATCACAAATTTCTTAACAATACAATCAATATAAAAATATAAAAAAATCCTTCTTAAGCATAAATAACTTAAAAAGGATTAAAACCTCTACAGGACACCAGAGAAAATCACTCTTTTCTCATTTAAAATATATGCTCTTTAATTTAAAGATAGAACTTTTAATTAAGCATTCATATTTATTTCGCTCATATGAGCGTATAACCCATCACGTAAAGTAAGTTCATCATGAGTTCCGATATCTTCAATCATTCCATCTTTTAGTACAATAATTTTATTTGCTTTTTTTATTGTTGATAAACGGTGAGCAATAATTACGGTGGTCCTACTTTGCATGACCTCATCTAATGCCTCGCGTATTTGTCGTTCAGTTTCAACGTCAACAGCTGCCGTTGCTTCATCAAGTATAAGTATAGGATTATTACGTAAAACAGCTCTAGCTATCGATACTCGTTGTTTTTGACCACCTGATAACCTCATTCCACGTTCTCCAACAATCGTATCATATCCATCGTCAAGTCCGTCAATAAAATCGTGAGCTCGTGCAAGAATAGAAGCTTCGATAACTTCCTCTCGTGTTGCACCTTGGCGACCATAAGCAATATTTTCAGCTAAGCTTTCATTAAATAAGAAAACATCTTGCATTACGTTACTCATAGCGTTTCGCAAACTATGAAGAGTGACATCACGAACATCTTTGCCATCTATAGTAATTGAACCTGAAACGGGATCGTAAAATCTGTTTAATAAATTAATAAAAGTAGTTTTCCCTACTCCAGTTGGACCAACTATCGCAACAACTTCTCCAGGTAAAATTTCAACATTTATGTTTTTCAAAACGTCTTGTCCTTCAATATAACTAAAATTAACGTCGGTAAATTTGATATGACCCGCTACATCAACGAGTTCAACGGCATCAGATTTATCAAAAACATCCTCGGGTGCATCAAGAATTTCAAATACTCGTTCAGCCCCTGCAATCGATGTTTGCAAATCTTCATTTAAACGTGCTAAGGCGCTAATAGGTTGATAAAAGATTGCTAAATACATAATAAAAGCAATAATATCTGATACATCAACATACCCATATAATGCCATATGACCTCCATACGCGATAACAATTACTGTTCCAATACTGGAAATATACTGAACTGCGCCTCCATATGCAGCGCTAAGTTTCAACGCTTCAAGAATTGCATGTGTGTGAGCATGAGCAGATTTTGAAATTTTATCGGTTTCTTTTTTATGTTGATTGAAAATTTGAATCTCTTTCATCCCTGATAAATTGTCTTGTAAATGAGCATTAAACTCTCCCATAATAACTTGTGCACGTCTAAATATTGGAAGAACCATTTTTGCAAAAACAACTGACAAAATTAACAATACCGGTACACCTAAAAGACTTAAAAAAGCAAGTCTTGCATTAATCACAAACAACATAACAGTTACACCAAAAATAATAACAAGATTTGCGATAACGTCAGGTACAGCGTGCGCTATTAATAACTCGATATGACGTGTATCATTTACAACTCGAGACATTAATTGACCGGTTTGTTTATCATGATAAAATTTCAGAGATAAGTTTTGTAACTTTTCATACACCTTTGTTTGCATATCAGCTACAAAGTACCAAGCGGCAACATGCGAGATATATGATCTTAAAAAATTACAAATTACTTGTCCCAAATAGACTCCAGCAAGAATTAACCCCATTCTAAGAGCTTGAGTAGAGAGTTCAGGATCTCGCGTTGTCGCCATAGAAGTAAGTTCGCGAACAACCAGCGGAGCATAAAGTTGGGCTCCTACAAGACCAGCGATGGACAAGAGAGTTATTATAAGATAACCCCAATACTTTTTTGCAGCTATAATTAATCTAAACATTAGTTTCATAATTTTTGTTCCTTCACTAGATAGAATTTTTTTTACATTAAGGCTATTTGTACTCAATTACATCAGCAACACGAACAAAATACACCTTCGCAATCACTTTTTTATTTGGAAAAATATTTTTCATTGCCTGTAGATAATACTTCATTTGAACTTTATAACGCCTTCTTAAAATTAATTTTTCATACCCAAAATTTTTCACCTTATCAGTTTTATAATCAATAATCCAAACCTCATCATCAAAAACAGCTAATAAATCAATTACACCTTGCAACATTGGCTTCACAGAAACATCACTTTGTTCTGTAAATAACATCGTAAAAGGTAATTCTTTGAGAAGAGTTGTTGATAAAAGTAAATCCTGATACAACTCATGTTCAGTAAACTTTAAAATCTCATTGATATTGATGGATTTGGCTAAGCTTTCTTTGATGATTTGTTTTTCTACTAGGTCTTTTTTTAATTGGTTTAAACTTTCTACAGAATGATTTGTAACTAGCGGTAAATGTTGCATGTATTGGTGAAATGCTGTACCGACTTCTGTATTTTTAATATCTTCATTTAAAAATGATGGTCGATCATAAGCAGGACCCGTGCGCAACTCAGGAATACCTCGAAACAAAGGAACATCCTCTTCGATTTTACGTTGCGATACTGATTGTTTGGCTGTTATCTTAGAAAGATTTTCTAGTGGATAAACTCGACCAAAGACTTCATTTAAATTTTTATTAAATTCATTATCTTTTAATATTGTATGAGTTTCTTTTTCGTCAGTGATAGGTAGTGAATTTATAATCGTTAATTCCCAAGGATTAGTTACGGAAATTTGTGATACAACTGGTAAAATCCAATCAATATATCGTTTTGCCCCAAGTCTTGCGTACACTTTTTTGATTTCAATGGATTTTATTTTTTCTGTTGACTGTAAATCCTTTAAAACACCAGTTAGAATTAATTTCGATTTTGCTCTTGTGAGTGCAACATATAACAAACGCATTTCTTCAGCGAGCATTTCTTGGTGTAGTTTCATCGCTAGAAATTGAACAACAATCGATTTTTGTTTAATCCGTAGATTCGCATCGATATACTGGAGTCCTAAACCATCATCTTTGTGCAAAACATAATTGCCAATTTCATCTTGGATATTAAATGTTTTGTGGATACTAGAAACAAAAACTACTGGAAATTCTAGGCCTTTTGATTTATGAATAGTCATTATCTTCACGCCGCCAATATTACTTTCCATAGTTGCACGTGGTATTGTTTTTCCCAAAACATTTAGTTGATCGATGTATAAAATAAAACTATACAAACCTTTTAAAGTTCGTGTTTCAAAACGATCGGCAACTTGCAATAAGAGTTCGAGATTTGCTCGTCTAAGAGCTCCACCTTTTAAACCAAGTACAAATTGTAAATACGAAGTATCTGAATAAATCTGTTGAATGAGTTGTGTTATTTTTAGCGTCGTAGAGGCAACTCGCCATGATTTTATCATAGATAATGCATTTTCAACTTTTATGTAAAGAAGTTTTTTCAAATCTGATTCTATAGCAGTAGTACCAATGATTATGGGACGGTCTATCGGAGTAGAACCAGTGCTTAAATCATGGTCTATAGAAGTAGAACTAGATGCTAAACCACGATCCATAGGGATAGAATCAGTGCTTAAATTCCGTTCTATCAAAATAGAACCGGCAACGTTGGATGCATTTTTAAGATAAGCCTTCATTGCATCATAAAATGAAGCTTGCGAATTAGCTATTCGTATTTCTGAAAGTTCGTTTTCGGTAAAGAAAAATAGAGGACTTCTTAAAATCGCCACGAGAGGTATATCTTGAAATGGATTATCAATTGTTTTTAACGCCGATATAATCGTAATTATTTCCGTTTCTTCTAAAAGATTTCCACTTGTTTCTACAGATACAGGTATATTATAAAGTGATAAAATTTCAAAAAATACCGGTGCAGAAGTCATATTTCTTAATAAAATTACAATGTCATTTATCTCAAGAAGACGTTCACTTTCAAGTTTGCGATCAAAAATTAAAGAATGTTCATCTATCAACGATCTAATTTTTTTACCAATAAAATGTGCCTCAATCTCAGCAGATGAAAAGTTTTCATAATCATCACTATTTTCAATAATACTTTCTTTATCTAAAACAAAAACCTCTGGGGTGTTAAAAGGCATACTCGGTTCATTTTCAATCCCCAGTTTCAACTCAGCATCTTCGTCATAATCAATAGTCGCAACAGCTTCATCCATAACCGTTTTAAATAAATAATTTGTGCTATCGATGACATCTCGACTAGAACGGTAATTTTGCATTAAATCGATTTTCTCAGCATTTTCTTTTCCGACTCTAAAATCTGAATACTTACCTTGAAAAATGCTCGGATCAGCTAGTCTAAAACGATAAATCGACTGCTTTACATCACCTACCATAAACATCGGAATCGTCGCTGATTGTGCAAGAAGTTGAACAATTCGCTCCTGCATTGCATTCGTATCCTGATACTCATCAATCATAATTTCATTAAAAAGTTCGGAAATTTCAGTCAAAACCTCAGGATGATTTTCTAAAATTTCTAGGGTGAGAAGTTCTAAATCAGAATAATCAATCCTTGATGAGGTGATTTTTTCATGTACAAAAACCTTATGAAATTCTAGAACGTATTTTGCTAAAAGTCGAACATCGTTTTTTAACTTAGAAAAGTGAATAGAATGTGTCGTGTTGGTATAAGAAAAAAACCTATCTCTTATTTTATCAAGAATTACCTTTACTTGTTTTCGTTCATCACTTGCGGCATTATGGATAGATTCATCCCAATGTTCTTTCATTTTTTTTGTTAGGGCCGGAAAACGCGATAATTTTGTGTATTCTAACATCACACGAACATCATCATATTTCTTATTTAATAAAGTGTCGATAATATCTAAAATTATCAACTCGTCTTCTTGTGCAATTTCAAGATATCCATGAGCAATCGTAGTGGAGGCAAGTTTTGCAAGTTCGGTTGCATTTTTTACATGAGCCAGTGCTTGATCAAGCATCGGACGAATATATTCTGTAAGTTCTTGATAACGACTCCAACTATCAATCGTATCCTCTGGTAATTCATAAATATTATCTAGATTCAAAAGCCACTCAGACATATCAGGGTTAGCACGTGCTATTTTATAAATTTGACCAAGTAATTCAAGTAGCGCAACATCACTTCTATCATTTCCTAAAATATCAATTAAATATTTAAAATCTACCTCAGAACTTTTTTTATCCACAAAACTTTCTAGAATATCATGATACAATAAATCAGCATCAGTTTGCTCCATAATTGTAAAATTTACATCAAGTCCAACAAGATAATAGTATTTAGCTAAAATTTTGTTACAAAAACCATGAAATGTTGAAATGTACGCATAAGGCAATTTTAATAATTGTTTGTCAATTCTTTTATTAAGAGGTTCTTCAAGCTGAAATTTTAATAAACTTTCACGTAATTTTTCAGACATTTCACGAGCAGCTAGATTCGTAAATGTTACGATTAAAAATTGATCAACATCAACATTTTCATAAAGTATTTTTTGCATTAAACGCTCAACGAGCACTGTAGATTTACCAGAACCCGCACCCGCAGAAATGAGGATTTCATTTTTTCTTGAACGTATCGCTTTAAGTTGCGCATCATTAAATTTTGTTGCCATCTATATCCCCACTTTAAAATAGTTTTAATCTATTGTACCAAATAAATGGAATAAAAAAAAGAGTTACAACGAACTCTTTTAAATCTTTAAATTCTTTTTTCAAAAATTCGAATTTAATCCATAAATCCTGCAATTAAACTTACTATCGGAAGAGTTAATAATGTGCCGAGAATTATTGGAACGAGTCGAACTATTTCAACAAGGACCATTTCACCGAGATAAATACTATAACCCGTGGATCTGGTAAAAAGAAAAAGCAACTTAGTAAATGTCAGCCCTATAAAACAAAAAGTCAGTGGCAATAAATAATTTTGAATTTGAATTCTACCTTTTAAAATTCCAAATCGAAACTTTTTAACAAACGATTTGTTTTTCAATTTTGAACCAATCGCGAGATATTCAATCATTGTATTTTTTGCAATCATAAACGAAAATCCAAATGTTGAAATTAAGATTCCAACTGTAATAATTGATGACATTTCCATCTCTTGTATTTCAAATAGAACATTATCTGTATATGAGAGTCCAATATTTTCAAGCATATTGCCGATATAACTGGTTAAAAATGCGGTAACGCAAAGTGTTGTGATAACACCAAATATTACTGGAACAACAAGATACGTTTTACCAATTGTTAATAATGAAATTATGATAACATTAAATGTTAAAATTAAAATCGTCGTCACAATTTTAGGATAGCCTTGTAAGATTAGAGGTATTAATAAAAATAAAACCGATACAATGATGAAAAAAACACTAGTTGTAATCCATAAACCTTTGATGCCAGCCACTATAAGTGAGATAAAGAAAGTAAGAATTGTTAAAAAAATAATCATTTCTAAAAAGTGTGTACTAATAAAATCACTCGAACCAAAAGGATTATCTCCAGAATTAATATATAAATTTAAGCCGAAAAATATCAGGCTTGCGATACAAATTACCAACATTTTAAAACCTACTATTTCTAACCAATTTCGTATCATAAGAACCCCCCTACTTCTTTGGTTCTATTATAACATATTTATTCTGCGAAAATTGTTAGTTATTGACTGCGTTTTTAAAATTATTCTTGAATTATTGCTTTTTTGATTTTTTCTAAAGCGACATCGGGTTTCATTTTCGTGAGATTTTCGTATTTATTATACATTACGTCAAATTTACAGATTGCTTTATATTTACAAAAATCACACGCTGTTTTATCGTGATGTTTTTTTGGATTTATTTCTACTTGTCCATTTGTCATCGATTCGGTGCTTTTTGCAATAACTTGGTTTGTATAAGTGCGCAACGTTTTGAAATCATCATTTCCTAGCGTTTTGTTGCTTACAGACGCAAATGAACCATCTTTTTTTAAGGAAATGGGAACGAGAGTGCTTTTGGGAAACTCATTAAGTGTTGTATCTGATAAATGAGCAACTTCGTAGTTTTCTGGTAAATATCCTTTCATCCGATAGCTTTTTCTTTGTGATTCTTGAACCTGTATCAGAAAATGGTCATCTGTAAATAACTCAGTATCCACTTGGTGATAAGGGTTATGAATATGAAAATATAAAGCTCCTGCGAGATTATATTTTTCATTAAAACCAGTCAACGCAACATCTAGATAAGTTAAAAGTTGTAGGCTTAATCCATAGTAAACTGAGTCGAGATCCAAATCTTTTTTTCCTGATTTATAGTCGATTACGCGTAAATAATGGTTATTTTCAGGGGTTGCTACTGTATCAATTCTATCGATTACCCCTTTTAATGATAATTCAAAATCTCCGATTTTTTTAGGTTTTGTTTTGATACCGAACTCGCCTTTGTCGTTGACATTTTTGGAGAATTTGAGTTCAAAGTATGTTTCTTTAAATGCACTTTTCTCACCTTGATAAGCCATTGCTGATATAGTTTTCGTTACTATGTTAATGAGCTTATTTTTTAAGATATTCATTCTCGAATTTGCATCAAGTATTGTGAAAATATGATATTTTTTAATACTGTCCGTTACTGCAAATTCTGCGAGATTTGTGATTTCAGTAGATTTTAAACTCGAGAACGAACGTCGCTGTTTTTTTAATATCATTGATACAAATTTTAATGATTCATGATAAAGTACTCCAATATCAGGAGCCTCCATTTGAAATAATTTTCGTTCTTTAAGTTTTAATCCATATTGCATAAAATGCGCAAATTGACAATTATTAAATAGTTCAATCCGTGCTACACTCGCTTCAATCTCTTCTCCATAAATACTTTTTATTTCATTTTGTGCTAGTGTTTTAGTGCGATTTGTATATAAAAGTGCTGAGGACATAAATTCGTGTTTCAAAATGGAATTTGTTTTAAAATATTCGATTATAGATTGATACTCTTTAATCGATTTAGGATTTTGCATAAAATGAAGGATAGAATCTTCAAATAATGCTAGTGGTGTTGTTAGGTTTGTTCCAAATTCCAACTCTTCGATAAAACGTTCTTTGACATTGGGAAACATTTTTTTAATTTGGTTAAATAAGAAACTTGGATGGGCATCTGATTCATTTGTATAAGATAGAGTCAATGATTTTTTCGTACCGGACATAATTGTATATAAATGAAAAATTTCATCCAGTTGTGATTTTTCGAGGCTTGGTGCAAGTTCTATACCTATCTCAGCAAGCGCCATTCTTTCCTTTTCACTTAATAAACTTGATTCTTTTGGAACAGTTGGAATAACTCCTTCATTAAAACCATAAATAAAAGCATGTTCAACTCCATATTTTTGTGGTTGATAGAAATTTGTTGCCAATTGATATCTCGAACGATTTAAATCGCCAATTTGAACTCCGTCAAGCGTTGGTGGAACAGTTGCGAAATTCATTTGTTCAAGTCCTGTTTTAAAGATAGATGCAAATGAATCTAGTGTCATTTCTTTATCATGAGCAACCTCTACAATTTGTTCGAGGATTTGATTGATTTTACCCCAAACTTGTTCATGTTGTTTTTTCTCTAAGCTATTTGAATGTTGCATCATCAATTCGATTTTTAACGGAATCTTTAATTCTTCTAAAAATTCAAATATCGCTGTTGCAATTTCGATGACATTTTTTGATTTAGTAAGTTTTTCTTCTAATAATAATAATGGAGTTGTGACCTGTGTTTTTATTTCATTTAGTTTAAATTGTTTTGTAAAGTCATCATCAGTTTGAACTGAATTTTGATATCTTCGATATTCCCACGAGGCACCTGATATCCAATGATGTTTTTTAAAGTTTTGCGAAAGAACAAAGTTTTCGAGTTGATCTATTTCTTCTAAATGTGAATTTAATAATAGATAATAATCGCTATTATTTGTCACAGAATCTGTATTCATAAAAATACCTGATTTGAAAATTGTAAAAAGCGAATTATGCGACCAATTAGTACTGAATACATTAAAAACATTATATAAAAGATTAATAACGGGATGTGTCAGCATGTTTTGTTTAAAATCGAGAAAATAAGGAATTCCGTGACGAGAAAATACAGTTGATAAAATTAAATTATCAAGTTGTGGATTTGCGCTATAAACGGCTATATTGGAGTACCCGACCTTTTCATTATGAGCTAAATGATGAATTTTTTTTGCAATTTCATTTATCTCAGAAACCCTATTTGTGGTTGAAAACAAATTGATGCCGTCTGTAAAAGTTGAAATGGACCTATTTTGCATGAAATTTTTTTCTAGGTGCGATAATGCCTCGTGTGAGGTTGTCGCTGAATTTTTCATGGTAATGGTCTTTGGTTGAATCGGAGCGATTTGTTGCTTCAATTCATCCAGCGTATTTTTTGTTGTTTGCCATAATGTGTCGCCTGATTTTTCGTCAAAGGTTAAAATAATTGTTAATTTTTTGGCATGTCGTGCAAGTTGAGCAATGATTTCTCGTTCTTGGGCGTTAAATGTGTGGTAACCATCGATGTAGATTTCCGTGGTCTTTAAAAGCTCGCTTTGTGGAATAAGTGCAATTAAGTGCGTGAAGTAATCTTCTGTTGTGAGGTATTTTGATAACGTCGTCTCGTTGAACTCATCAAACAATTTAGTTAGTATGTTCATTTTTGTTTTTGTCAGATTTTGAATATTAGATTGTGCTACTTTTTCATTAAAGGTCCCTGTGTCGATTTGGTAGTTTTTAAATTCTGTAAAGAGTTCATCTAGTTTTGTTATGAAGCCAGGTTTTGCTATATAATTACTATATATACCCATTTCTTCTTTGTTTTCTAGCATAATTTTTTTTAATAACATTGCTTTTCCGACATCATCGAGGTGATATCTTGATAAACCACCGTCGTTTTGCATAATGCGATGAGCAAGGCGATTAAATGTGAGTACATTTGTCCTTATTAGAGAAGGTGTTGAATTGTTTTGCAGAAGTTGGTATTCCATGTGAAAAGTCATTTGTTGTGGAGTCAGAATAAAAATAGGTGTGCCTAATGGTTCGATTATGCATTTTTTTTTAATTTCGTCTATTATGTAATTTGTTTTTCCTGTTCCAGTTCTACCAAGAATAAATGTTATGTCGCTCATTATTCACACCTCTATTAATCCAATTATTATATAATATTTTATCAATTTTTATTATGAATTTCAACTTAATTAATTTGATTAAAAAAACCTTTAAGGATTTGGTGGTTTCCTAAAGGTTTAATTTCGTTTATTATTTAACTGCTTCTTTAAATGTTTTTCCCGCTTTAAATGCTGGGTACTTAGTTGCTGGGATATGCATTGGTTCACCTGTTTGTAAGTTACGTCCTTCGCGTGCTGCGCGTTCGCGAACTTCAAATGTTCCAAATCCTACTAATGTTACTTTGTCTTCATTTTGCATAGCCTCAGTTAATGTTTCAATGTATGCTGATAAAAATTTGTCTGCATCTTTTTTCGGTAAGTCAGATTTCATAGCGATAGCATCTACTAGTTGTGTACGGTTCATTGGTAATTCCTCCCATGTGTTCAATTAATTATTTGACAATATCAACTTTAACATAAATCGAAATCATTGTCAAATCATTTTAGTAAATTTTTTTTATTTTTGATGTTTTTTTTGTTCTTTTATTCATTTTCAATGTATATTGTCAAAATTCGACATTATTTAAATGCGCGTT
>JGI24703J35330_11748753_pt1 | contig 31352 bp, 28 predicted proteins | sample TergutNt197P1_FD_35330 | JGI IMG/M metagenome (IMG submission 35330)
TCGTCAGACAAGGCGGTTTTGCCCTATCAAGCAGGCAAAGCCTGCTCTCATGGGCTTTGTGCGAATATCCGTAGATATTTAATCAAAAACCAACGCAATATGGCGGAAAACAGACCGAAAATACAAGCCTATTTTTAATTTAGTCGACTATAACCTAAAAAATTAATCGACTATATTAAAAGGGAAATTAGGGAGATAATGAATTCGTATGGTCACGGTTAATCAAATAGATGGTGGCGTTTGTGCCGCTAAAGGATTTATGGCGGGGGCAGTTCGAGTAGGAATCAAGTCGTCACCTGCTAATATGCCACAAAACGCAGATGCAGATTCACTTTCAGACTCTTTTAGCGAAAAGAAAGACCTCGCAATCATATATTGTGCTAATAAGTGCAATGCTGCCGCTTTGTTTACGCAAAACAAAGTCAAAGCCGCTCCGATTACAATTAGTCAAAATCATATTGCCAATGGAGTGGCTCAAGCGATAATCGTAAACTCTGGTAACGCCAACGCTTGCACCCCAGACGGCATGGAAGTCGCAATCGGAATGTGCAAAACAACGGCGAGTAACCTCGGCATCACGCCTGATGATGTAATTGTTGCTTCTACTGGTGTGATTGGACAACGGCTAAAACTCGCTCCAATCGAATGTGGTGTTGAACGGCTCGCAAAAGAATTAAGCATGACAAGTGCAGGTTCAACTAATACAGCAGAAGCAATTATGACTACTGACACTTTTCCTAAAGAATGTGCGGTCGAATTTTTTATAGGTGACAAACGCTGTGCAATCGGAGGAATTACAAAAGGTTCTGGCATGATTCACCCGAATATGGCTACCATGCTATCTTTTATAACTACCGATGTTGTTATAAACAGTAGGCTTCTTGAAAAAGCACTACGCAATGCAAATGAGCAGACTTTTAATATGATTAGCGTTGACGGTGATACCTCAACCAATGATATGGTGTGCATTATGGCCTCTGGTTTGGCAGGAAACGCCGAAATCACCGACGAAAACAGCGATGAATTTAAGAACTTTTCGTTTTTATTATACAGCGTAATGCGTTCATTAGCAAGAGATATTGCTCGTGACGGTGAAGGTGCAACTAAACTAATATCCTGCAACGTCACTGGAGCAGGGAGTTTTTTGACGGCACGCAATGTATCAAAATCGGTCATTTCAAGTAACTTAGTCAAAACAGCACTCAGTGCGGCAGATGCTAACTGGGGAAGAATCCTCTGTGCAATCGGATACGCTGATGGTGAGTTCGATATAAGCAAAGTCGATGTAGCACTAAGCTCAGACAAAGGCACAATCACAGTCTGCAAAGACGGTGCAGCACTAAAATTTTCAGAAGTAAACGCAAGTGAAATTCTTTCAGCGGATGAAATTACTGTGAACATCAACCTCAAATCAGGTAACGAATCGGCAACCGCTTATGGTTGTGATTTGACAAGCGAATATGTAAAAATAAATGCGGAGTATCGAACATGATGCCTATAGATAATAACATGAGAACACAAGTCTTAAACGAGGCTTTACCTTATATTCAACAGTATTACGGAAAAATCGTAGTAGTAAAATATGGCGGTGCTGCTATGACTTGCGAAAAACTCAAACAAGCAGTAATGTCTGATATAGTTTTGCTTTCGCTTTGCGGAGTACGAATTGTATTAGTTCACGGCGGTGGTCCTGAAATAAACTCGGTTTTAGCTAAGACTGGTAAAGAACCTAAATTCGTGAACGGAATGCGATATACCGATAAAGAAACAATGGAAATCGTGCAAATGGTTCTTTGCGGAAAAGTCAACAAAGATTTAGTCAAGCATATCTACGAAAACAATGGTAGAGCAATTGGGCTTTGCGGGCTTGATAGTGGGCTGATTCAAGCCAAACAGCTTTCTGAAGATTTAGGGTATGTCGGAGAAGTAACGAAAATCAAACCTAAGCCGATTTTTACCGCACTCGAAAACGGATACGTCCCAGTAATCGCAACTGTTGGCATTGGTGTAAACGGTGAATCATACAACATCAACGCTGATATTGCCGCAGCACAAATCGCCGCACGCGTGGGGGCTACTAATCTGATTTTAATGACCGACGTCAAGGGTATTTTGCGCGATAAAGATGATGATAGCACCCATATTCAGAGAGTAAAAGCCTATGAAGTTCCTCTCCTAAAAGAACAAGGTGTCATTTCTGGAGGAATGCTCCCTAAAGTTGACTGTTGCTTTGAAGCTGTACGTTGTGGTGTAGATAAAGCAAATATCATTGACGGCAGGATTGAACACTCAATTTTACTGGAACTTCTCACAGACAAAGGTACTGGAACTATGATTACAAAATAATCGGAAACGAGTTAAGATTAAAATGGAAAACAATCCACAAATAAATCATTCTGCATCGGAAACGATGACGGAAAATACTAATAAATATATAATGCCTTCTTACGGCAGATTCCCGCTCGAAATCGAAAGCGGTAAGAATTGTATCACTTCCGGAGGGCAGATTGACTTCGGTGCTGGAATAGGAACAAATTCTCTCGGTTTTTGCGATGTGGACTGGGTGAACGCTGTCTGCGAACAAGTCAAAACTCTGCAACATACCTCTAATCTATACTACACTAAACCAGCGAGTGAATTTGCTGAAAAACTCTGCAACATTACGGGTTACATCAATATGTTTATGGCAAACTCTGGGGCGGAAGCTAATGAGTGTGCGATTAAACTCGCACGAAAGTATAGCTATGACAAATATGGCAAGGACAGGCACAAAATCATCACCCTTGAAGGTTCATTTCATGGGCGAACACTTGCTACTCTTTCGGCGACTGGGCAACCCCCTATGCACGATTTTTTCTTTCCTTTTGTGGAGGGCTTCCAGTACATTGCACCAAATAGCATAACCGATTTAGAAAAGGCGTTATCGACTGGAGATGTTTGTGCGATTATGCTCGAATACATTCAAGGTGAAGGTGGAATAAATCCGCTTAACACTGAATTTGTGAATACTGTGTACGAAATCGCTCAAATTAAAGACATCTTAGTAATCGCCGATGAAGTTCAAACTGGTGCTGGGAGAACTGGTAAATTCTTAGCTGGCGAACATTTCGGGAGCAAACGAGCAGACATTACAACTATGGCAAAAGGTCTGTTTGGAGGTTTACCAGCTGGTGTCTGCTTAGCAAACGAGAAATGCTCTAACGTATTAACTGCTGGAACACACGGTTCTACCTATGGAGGTAATCCAGTTGCGATGGCGGGCGGAAAAGTTGTCCTAAATAAAGTCAGCTCTTCTGAATTCCTAACTGAAGTCAACCAAAAAGGCGATTATATTCGTAAGGAATTATCGGGGCTTCCAGAAGTCGTTTCAATCGATGGAAAAGGCTTGATGTTAGGGCTTACACTCAAAAGCAAATGTGCTTCTGATATAGTCAAAACAGCACTCGATAAAGGTTTGCTTGTCTTGACCGCAAAAGAAAAACTACGACTATTACCACCACTTACTATTAGTTATAAAGAGCTTAACCAAGGGTTAAGTTTATTAAAGGAGATTTTGTCACAATGAACCATTTACTAAAAATGTCAGACTTATCGACTGAAGAAATTATTGATATTTTGAACCTAGCTGACCAGCTAAAATACGAAAAAAAGCACTCGATTCCACATCCACTGCTTAAAGGCAAAACGCTTGGTATGATTTTTGAAAAAGCATCAACTAGAACACGTGTATCTTTTGAGGCAGGGATTTACCAGCTTGGAGGGCAAGGTCTGTTCCTCTCAGCAGCAGAGCTACAAATGGGGCGTGGTGAACCTATTCAAGATACAGCACGAACTCTATCACGTTATATTGACGGAATCATGATTAGAACGTATAAACAAGAAGATGTCGAAAAATTAGCACAATTCGCTGGAATCCCTGTAATCAATGGCTTGACTGACTACGCTCACCCATGCCAAGTTTTAGCGGATTTAATGACCATTCGTGAATACAAAAACAAACTCGAAGGTCTAAAAATGTGCCATATCGGTGATGGTAATAATATGGCGAACTCGCTCACTGTAGGTTGCCTCAAAGTTGGAATGGATGTCACCCTCGCTTGTCCAGATGGTTATCACCCTGACCCTGATGTTTTAGACTTTGTAAAAGACTACCCTAACTTCAAAATCGTGTCAGAGCCTATGAAAGCCGCTGAAGATTGTGATGTTCTAATTACCGATGTGTGGTCTTCAATGGGCATGGAGAGTGAAGTAGAAGAGCGTCGTGTTGCATTTAAGGGCTATCAAATTAATCATGAGCTTCTAAAACACGCTAAACCAGATGCGATTGTTCTACACTGCCTGCCTGCTAAACGTGAAGAAGAAATAACATCAGCGGTGCTTGAAGAATTTTCAAACGTCATTTTTGATGAGGCTGAAAACCGCCTTCACGCTCAAAAAGCGGTCATGGTTAAACTTATGGGGAGTGATAAGTAATATGACCACTTCTACAAGAACACGACGTGATAAATGCAACTATTACCTCGATATAGCACAGACAGTCGCTTTGAGAGGGACTTGTCTACGCCGAAACTTCGGAGCGATTATAGTAAATCATGACGAAATAGTTTCGACTGGGTTCAACGGTGCTCCACGTGGGCGCGAGAATTGTTGTGACAGAGAAAGCTGTGTTCGTATAGAGCAAAATATTCCTGCTGGCACACGATACGAAATCTGCCGAGCGGTTCACGCTGAAGCTAACTGCATAATCTCGGCGGCACGTAAAGATATGTTAGGCGGAACTCTCTACCTGTCTTGTACTAAACCTGAAAACGGCGAAGTTTTAGGTGAAGTTGAGCCGTGTTCAATGTGCAAACGTCTGATTATCAATTCGGGAATTGAAACTGTAATAGTCCGCTGTAATAGCGATGAGTACAAGACTTTCATGGTACAAAACTGGATTGATGACGATGATACTATCGTCAGCGAAGGATATTAGGACAACCGCCACAGGTAGACACTATTGCTCCGCAACGAAACTATTACGTTTTGTGGCAAAGCCACAAAACAGTTTCGTTGCTCAAAAAGTGCCTGTTTCTCGTCTGCCTACGGCAGACAACCGAAACAGTTGCACAATATTAATCCAACGAAAGTGAGGAAATAAAATGGAGAGCAAACTAAGCCAATTAGACTTACAAATTACAGCTTGCAAAGTGCGAATGGGAATTATAGAGGGGACATATAACGCAAAATCTGGGCATCCTGGTGGGTCTTTGAGTGTAGCGGACACTATTACTTATCTATACTCATCACATATGAGAATTTTTCCAGACAATCCTAATGAACCTACTCGAGATAGAATGGTTTTATCTAAAGGGCATACCGCCCCCGCTTTGTATTCGATGTTGGCTCAAAAAGGTTTTTTCCCACCCGAAGAGATGAAAGAACTTCGTAAAATCGGTTCGCGCCTGCAAGGGCATCCAGTTATGGGAACTACACCAGGGGTGGATTTCAGCACTGGTTCATTAGGACAGGGGATTTCTGCTGCTTGCGGAATGGCTTTAGCCGGAAAGCTCGACAAATCTGATTACAGGGTCTTTGCAATCCTCGGAGATGGCGAAATTCAAGAAGGACAAGTTTGGGAGGCGGCTATGTTTGCTTCACACTACAAGCTCGATAATTTGATTGCTGTGGTGGATAACAACAATCTCCAAATTGATGGTAGAGTAGATGATGTTATGTCACCGTATCCGATTGATGAGAAGTTTAAGGCTTTCGGGTGGAACGTGATTTGTATTGACGCTCATGATTTTTCACAAATTGAGAACGCTTTTAAGCAGGCTGATGAATTTTTGGATAGTAAATCTGGCAAACCTACTGTGATTATTCAAAAGTCAATCAAAGGCAAGGGTGTTTCTTTTATGGAGAACAAAGGGTCGTGGCACGGAGTAGCTCCTAATCAAGAACAGTATGAACTTGCAATGTCCGAACTTAAAAAACATTGTCAAGAATTAGAATCAAAAAAATCAGGGGGGGCGAAATAATGTCAGAAATAATCACAAAAGCAACTCGTGATGGATACGCTGATGGGTTAATCGAACTTCGTAAAAAATGTGAGAATATGGCAGTTCTCGATGCGGACTTAGCTGCTGCGACTAAAACTGCTGTATTCCAAAAAGCACACCCTGAAAATTTTTTTAATTGTGGGATTCAAGAAGGCAATATGATGGGAGTAGCGGCAGGTCTTGCAAGCACTGGTAAATTAGTATTTGCTTCGAGTTTTGCTATGTTTGCGGCTGGGCGAGCGTTTGAAATAATTCGTAATAGCATAGCTTACCCTAATCTAAACGTCAAAATCGGAGCAACTCATGCAGGGATTTCTGTGGGCGAGGATGGAGCTTCTCACCAATGTAACGAAGATATTGCTTTGATGCAAGTAATTCCTAACATGACAATCATCAACCCTGCTGACGCTGTTGAAGCGCGTGCGGCTGTTCTTGCGATGAACGAACATAAAGGCCCTGCTTACCTGCGATTCGGACGACTTGCTGTTCCAGTATTTAATGACATCAACAGCTACAAGTTTGAACTCGGCAAGGGAATTAGCCTTAGAGAAAGCACATCTGATGCTATTACAATCATTGCTACTGGTCTGATGGTTGCTGAAACCCTTGAAGCGTATGAAGAGCTAAAGACACTGGGAATCACTGCGAGGGTAATTAACATTCACACAATCAAACCTATTGACTGGGAAATTATCATAAAAGCGGCTAAGGAAACTGGAAAAATCGTTACTGTTGAAGAGCATTCGATAATCGGCGGATTGGGTAGTGCTGTCTGTGATGTATTGTCCGAAGAATGTCCAGTACCAGTCAAAAAAATCGGGGTTAATGATGTGTACGGATATTCAGGACCAGCTGTCGAACTTTTGAAACGATTCGGGCTTTGTAAGTCTAATATTATTGATGTTGTTAAAGGATTTATTAATAATTCGCACGATTAGTCGTGGCGAATTAATCGGCTAACTGCGGCGGTTGTTTTCGCAGAAAATGAGCCGCAGAGCCATTTTGAACACGAAAAGTCCCGAGCGGCTTTGCCGTGAGGCTAAGACTTTTCGTGCTGGTTGTCAATTGTTAGAGGTGTGCTTAACAATTGCCAAAAAGTGTGTCTCCTACTCCTTCGTGCTTTGAGTGTACTTTGGTTCAGAAAGGTATTATTATATGAAAGTTACATCAGAAAGTATCCATGCTGTTCTTTCGCAAAATAATTCGTCATTTTATATCCCGCCATTCCAACGAGCATATTCTTGGGGGAAGCCTGAGCAAAACAGGTATTTCGATGACATTCGTCGTATAATTGAGAGTGAGCGAAATCCCGAGGAACGAGATAAGCTGGAGCATTTTTTTGGAGTTCTTGTTATAAAACCAGAGGGAGGCGTCTTTGCACAGCGACATATTGTAGTTGACGGTCAACAGCGACTAACCACCTCGCTACTACTTCTGATTGCATTGCGTGACTGGATTCAAGGAACAGAAAATAATCTTAAATTGCAGATTGATAACACTTATTTGAAGAATCAGTCATCAAGCTATGATGAAAAAATCAAGCTAAAGCAGGTGACCGCTGATTGGGATGCGTATTGTGCCTTGGTTAACGGAACACAAAAAATCGCTGGAAAAATCACCGATGGTTATGTATGGTTCTCTGCACTACTTAAAAAGTCAGACTTTACAGCGGATGAGCTTTTTGCAGCTTTAAATCGAATTAACGTTGCCTGTATTTCATTAGACGAACGAGCGTATAAGGGTGAAGACCCTCAAATCATTTTCGAAACCCTCAATTCGCTTGGCAAGCCGCTATCTTTTGCCGATTTAATCCGTAACTATATTCTGCTGGGGGTTGATTCGAAGCAACAAACTGAAATTTTTGATAATAAGTGGCATCCGAAAATAGAATCGCAGTTAGTCGACAAAACTTCTCATTTTTTTCGTGACTTTATGCAATACAAGGATAGTACCGACTTTAAGGTGATTAGTGACAACAATACAAAAGAACTCTACGCACAATTTAAAACATTTGTTAAAAAGCACTATGATGGCGACAGGGTTAAATTTGTGAATGATGTCTGTCGTTACGTCCCTCTCTATTTAATGATTGACAAAGTCGAGTTTACCGAAAACGTTTCGAGTAATTTGCGTAACAACAAAATTACCGTGTTATTACGAAATATATTTCACACTATTAGTGCGGAGGCGTTTAAACCATTTGTTTTAGGGTTGCTTGCATATCATGAATTTGGCTTTAATGGTAAAAAACTTTCGGACGAGCAATTGATAGATGCGTTAGAAGTTATTTGCACTTACTTAATTAGACGGCGAATTCTAAAAGTTACACAAGGCGAAACCAAGGCAATCCCCGCACTCTGTCGTGAGCTTGAAAATAGATGGGAGCAGTTGTTAGTAGAAGCGAAAACAGTCGTTTTTGCACTTCTTTATACGGGAATACACCGTGTTCGATTGCCTAATGACACCGAGATTGCTAATGAGTTGGTACGTATAGATTTTTATAACGGACTGAAAAAATACAGAAAATTTATTCTTGGTAAAGTTGAAGAAAATCGTGCAAAGGTATCCGTGAATATGCAAAACGAAAAAGTGACTGTTGAACACATTATGCCTCAAACAATAAACAAAAGTAACGCATGGCAAAAAGAGTTAGGTCAAGGCTGGCAAGAAGTGCACTTGAAATATGTCCACAATATCGGTAACTTGATTTTGACTGAGTTTAACAGTGAGATGGGAAATAAATCAATTTCTGAAAAAAGAAAACTTCTAGAAAAGTCTAACCTCCAGTATCGATTTGATGTGTTAAATAAAGATACCTGGAATGAGGAGGATATGCTAAACCATCAAAACGATATGATAGAAAGAATTTTAACGACTTTCCCTTTACCCCAAAAAATGCGCCATACCGATAACTGGGACACGAATGTTATCGATACTACTCCCGATATTTTTTCGCCGTTAGAAGAAGATGTAAATATTACTGGTATTAAACCAAAAAAGATTTTAATTAAAGATGAAGAATTCGAAGTAAATAATTGGTCTTCTACTTATTTAATTTTTTTGAGTTGGTTACAAGAAAACAATTCGTCTGTTTTTGAGATGCTACTTAAACAAGCAGTCAAGGCTAACCGTCCAGATTTAATTACTAGACAAAACCTAAAATTACGCATAGAAGAGTTCGTGCAGACAAATGCAAACATCGACATTGAATACAAACGATTACAAGACGGCAAAGCCTTTCGTGATACCCCTACTGATGAAAGTGACAATGTTATCTATGTCAAAGCTCATAGAAGTGCTAAATCGCTCATTAGCAAAATTGCGGACGCCATGGAATTAGTAGAAATGAATAAAGACAGCGTTATGATTGAGACACAGTAAATGCCCATAAGGAGAACGTAAATAAGTGCTAAAAAATATAACCCTCGGACAGTATTTCCCTGGTAATTCGGTAATCCACCGCATGGATAGTCGTTGTAAAATTATTTTGAATGTGCTTTTTGTAATCGTTCTATTTATCGGTAGAAATTTTTACGCACTCGGGCTTTGTGCTTTGTTTGTACTATTTGTCTACACTTTATCGGGAATTAAATATCGTTTGATTTTTAAGAGCCTTAAACCAATCCTTCCGTTGATTGCATTTACTGGAATCCTTAATCTGTTTTTTATAAGAGGTGTGGTGATTGATGGTATAGAACCACTCCCACTGTGGGAGTGGCGATTTATTAGCATTTATCCAGAAGGGGTCTACACCTCGGTCTTTATGGTGACAAGAATTGTGGCGTTAATTGTTGGAATGTCACTTTTGACGTATACCACATCACCAATTACATTAACTGACGCAATCGAAAGCCTGCTTTCGCCACTAAAAAAGCTGAAATTTCCTTCGCACGAACTTGCTATGATGATGACAATCGCTTTGAGGTATATTCCGATTTTGATTGAAGAAACCGATAAAATTATGTCGGCACAAAAGGCGAGAGGGGCTACTCTCGATTCGGGGGGGCTGTTTAAACGTGCTAAAGCACTAATTCCGATTATGGTACCATTGTTTGTATCGGCGTTTAAACATGCTAACGAATTAGCATTGGCGATGGAATGTCGCTGTTACACCGGCGGTAACGGTAGAACTCGACTAAGACAGCTAAAAACAAGCTATATTGATTATATTGCTGTTATGTTTACTCTGCTTTTATTCGGTGGAGTAATTGCGATTAACATAATCATGCGATGATGTAAGGTTTTTACGTTAAGCATAAAAAGCAACAACTGAAATCCATCAAAACGTTGACAAAGGGAGATACTCATTGACAAACTTAAAAGCGATTATTGCATATAATGGCACAGCTTATCACGGATTCCAAAAGCAGAATAACGCACTAACTATTCAAGAAGTGCTTGAAACGGCTTTAACGAAATTACTCAAACATAATGTGAGTGTGACTGGCTGTTCACGAACCGATGCTGGTGTTCACGCACGTGGGTTTTGCTTTAATGCCAAAACAAATGTAGTAATTCCTCCAGATGGTTTTGTCAAAGGAATTAATGCACTATTACCACATGATATTGCGGTAATTTCATGTGAGATTGTTGACGATAATTTTCATGCCCGATTCGACGCAAAAGCTAAGGAATATATATATATCATTCACACTGGAGTGATAAGAGATGTTTTCATGCAAAATCTAGCTTATTATTATACTTATGCACGTCAGCTTAATATATCTTTGATGCAAAAAGCTAGTAATGTTTTTATAGGCGAGCATGATTTTTCAGCGTATTGCAAAGCTGAATCGCTCAATATAGTAAAAGCAAAAAAGCATGGAACTGTTAGGCAAATCTACGATTTATGCGTCAGCCAAAAAAGTGATAATTATATCGAAATAAAAGTCACTGGTAATGGATTTTTACACAACATGGTTCGGATTATAGCGGGAACTTTATTGTATATCGGTGAAGGTAGATTAAGCCTTGATGATGTGCAAAAATCTCTCACCGACAAAAAACGTGAATTGGCTGGTAAAACTTTACCGGCACGTGGTCTATATTTGAATAGGGTTTTTTACGAAGAAGGAGCATGGATATGAATCGGAATAATATCAATGATATATCCGCTAATCGACAACGAAAAAAAAATGATAGGAATTTACTCTGGATTGTTGTCCTAGCTTTTTTTGTGATTTTTGTAATCGTGATGGCATTCAACGTCGAGCGGATTGTAAGCCCATTTGAAGGAATCGGTGAACGCTTGGGGAGACGTAATATTTCGTTGGAATTAGGTTTTCCTGTCAGATTACTTGGGAGTGCGGATGTAATCGAATCATCGAGAGATTTTGATGGATTTGCTTTACTTAGTTCTACTTATATTTACATCTATAATTCTGATGGTGGATTAAGTCTTTCGCGTCGCCATGGATATTCTAACCCGATTTTGCGTGTTGCTGGGAATAGAGCACTCTTATACGACCAAAACGCTCGTAGATTTTCGGTATTTAGCAGAAACGGGCTTTTGTTCGAGAATGAAACTGACGAACGTATAGTTTATGCAAATATCGGCAGTTCTGGTGAATTTGCTATAATTTCTAGAGATGCAAGTCATAATGACACAATTCAAATTTTTGAAGCCGATAATAACTGGAGGTATACTAAACGTTTTTCATCCGAAAATGTAATGCAGGTCGAATTTACTCAAAATGAACATATTATAACTACTACAATAGGTTTTAATGCAGGACGAAATATTTTTACGGTCAGGCGATTTGATACAAGGCTCGAAGAAATAGACGGGTTGTGGGAGGCTACGTTTGACCATTCAAACATAGTGCCAGTCGCCATCAATATAAACGGAGATAGAACTTTTGTTTTATGCAACGGTGTTTTGTTTGTGCTGGATTCAAATACTGGTGAAACCATTCAAATTTATGAGTTTAGGGGTAATCTAATCGACCATACTTTTACCGACAATCAGATTGCGATTTTAGTCGATGATTATACAGTAGGTGACGTTAATGTAATTATGTTAAATCGTAACGGCGAACTCCGTGAAACTAAAAGTGTTTTAGGTGGAGCGTCACAAATTGAACTCCACAAAGGAAATCTCACAGTTTTGCAACCAGGGGTGTTGACTGTTTTCGACGATTCTTCTATTCAGAATGATGAGAGTAATATGAGTTCTGACTACATCAATTATTCTTTAAGCGAAGATTTTGCACGATTTATTTACCTTGATGACGCAATTTTATTACTCGGGTATAATACGGTTGAACGGCTTGATTTTGATGCCGATGAGGTTTTATGACAATTTTTTATCTTGTGATACTCATATTATCGTTAGCTGGAATTGCGTCTGAAATTATTGTGCGATATGTAGAAAATATTAAGTATTTTGGATTTTCAGGCAAGTTATTTTGTCTGCCACAAAAGTTTTCCGACACTATTCCGCTTGAAAAATTTTTACCTGAGAATCTGACTATACTTTTTATTGCACTTGTGTCTACGGCAATTACTGGGCTCGCATTCACTCTGCTTGGTGCGATGTGGTACATCTCACTCCCGTGTGCGATTATAGGCGGATTTACTCTATGCTTCATCGTTCAAGTGCATTTTAGAAAAGTTGTTGCTTTAATCAAACGAACCACACTACCCAGAGGTGAAAATGCAGGTGGAATTAGCGGTATATGGAGCACTTCATTCGGAGACGGAGTAGGTAAGGTGAGGTTGTCTTACAAAGGCTTAGAATACGAAGTTAATGCTGGTATTTATAATATCGAAAGTGGCGAAGAACCTCTTGAAATTAGCAAGGAATCAAAGGGTGATACAAAAACTCCAGAAATATACGAGGGCGACAAAGTAATTACTGTTTACGAAATCGACGGTCATTATCTGGTTGTAAAAGAAAACGAGATTTATAAAAATATTGACACTAAATTTTAAAGCCGTCGGAAGCCTTTAGTAATAACTATACAGCTTGTTTCATATAACTTGTACAAGTCTTCTTGAAAGGTACAAGTTTAACATGGAACAAAATCGTATGCTTAAAAACACTATAATTTTATTTGCAGCAATGATTGCGGCAAAACTAATCGGGGCGTTATTAAAAATTCCGCTCACCAACATCATTGGCGGTCTTGGAATGGGGTATTTCTCAACCGCACATAGCCTTTTTTCGCCAATCTATGCTATAACCGCTGCCGGACTCCCAACTGTGGTTATGAGAATGGTTGCACAAAATATCGCCCTCAAAAAACATAGAGACGTTCGCCGAATCCGCAAAGCTGCCCTAATCGCCGCTGTAGGATTAGGGTTGTTTGGGAGTATTGGAATTTTTCTAATAGCACGTCCTTTTTCATTGTACATAGCAGGCTCACCAAACAGCTTTTTACCGATTTTGATGATTGCACCATCTTTGTTTTTCTGTAGTGTTGCAGCAGTCTACAAAGGTTATTATGAAGGTCTTTCTAATATGTTGCCCACTGCCATTTCACAAATTATTGAAGCGGTTATTAAATCTTCAGTAGGGATTTTTTTGGCGACTTTTATACTCGCACGCGGTGGAAACGTCGCTCACGCTGCTGCCGCCGCACTCGCTGGAATCACTATTGCAGAATTTTTCGGGTTGACGTTTTTGGTTCTTAGGGGGAAATTTGGTGAAGATGGCATAAGCACATCTGAATTAAAAGACTCTCCATCGCCATATAGAAAACGGGTTTTGATTAAGATGCTAATTACACAATCACTACCAGTGACAATTGCAGCACTAGCTATGAATCTAAACCCGTTTATTGATATGATGACAATTCCTACAATCATTAACGCAACAATTGCTAACAACGCCGCTTTTTTTCGACGAACTTTTGTTTACGGAGCATACGGTGGTGAATCTGTCTTAAACAATATCGACAATATTGGAAATTTTGCTTACGGTAGCTATACTGGAATCGCAATTCCGATTTTTGCTTTAGCTACCACTGTAACAGCTTTAGTATGCAAATCCGCTCTCCCCGAAATCACCAATGCGTGGGAACAAAAGGATTCTGTCAAATTAACTACATCGCTAAAAGGGCTATTCAAGGGGACTTTTATGGTAGGTCTCCCAATCTGCTTAGGCGTGGCAGCACTCGCTCACCCGATACTAACGTTGTTATACTTTTCACGCCCAGCAGAAGTTTTGATTTCAACACCGCCACTAATTGCACTCGGAATAGGAGGAGTCCCGCTATTGTTATCTGGAACGCTTTTCGGAATATTCCTTGCAATTGGCAGAACAGATTTACAAATCAAGCTAATGCTTTTAGGAGCTGTTGTCAAATTCGCTGGAAACGTTGTTTTAGTCCGAATCCCTGAAATAGGCATTACTGGTGCGGCAATTTCAACGATTTTGTGCTATACTTTAGTTTCAATTATGGGATTAGTCTTGCTCAAAGGCTGTCTAAAAAAAGCTGGAATTACAACTTATAAAAGAATTAAAGTTTTCCGCAATATAGCACAACCATTTGTTTTTGCATTGTTGTGTTCGATTACCGCATACGTCTGTTATTATCACGTTTTTTTTGAATACGGCAATCTAATCCGCCTCGCATTGTCAATTGCGACAGGAGGGGTTGTGTATCTAAGCTTGACTATGTTCGCTGACAAAAATGAGGTTAAACGATTATTATCATTTAATAGAACTAAAAAATGTTCAGTAACACCGCAGGGCAAGCCCTGCACCCCTCTCGCTTCGCTCGAGAAAACCGACGCAGAGCGTCGGGGTATTCACCCGAACTTTCAATAAAAATAGCCGTGTAAATATTTGAAAGCTATTCTTAATAGACCTCCTCGGAAACTAACGCACGGCGGCTTTTCGTCTAATTTTCCACCTTACTACGTTAATTTTTCGTTAAATATCCTCAGATATTCGCCTCAAAATTGCCTTGTATGGCAAAAAATTAGCTTTCAAGTTCACTCGCAGTTAGTTTCCGAGAAGGTCTAATTTAATTGACTATAATCTCCAGAATTTGAGTGAATTTCCATAATCCGTTCAACCGCTTTTTCGACTGTATACACATTTTTTCCCAAATCCACTCCCCTACCCTTCAGTTTTTGACACAATCGTGTGATTTGTGGAACGCCCAGACCTATTTCGATGATTTCATCTGCTTTAGCGAAGACTTTTTCGGTTTTCTCATAACAAAAAACTTCACCCTTATTCATTACAAGAACTTTGTTGGCGTGCTTGACGATATCTTCCATTGAGTGTGATACAAGAATCACGGTAATTCCAGCTTTTTGATGATATTCGCTTATAAATCGTAAAATTTTTTCTCTGCCAAGCGGGTCCAATCCAGCGGCTGGTTCGTCAAGTATAAGAATTTGTGGTTGCATAGCGATTACTCCTGCGAGGGCAACTCGTCGCTTTTGCCCACCCGACAAATCGAATGGCGAACGCTGTAACCAAGATTCATGAACCCCCATAAAATTTGCAGCAGTCAAGACACGTTTTTCGATTTGTTTGTCTGTTAGCTTAAATCGTTCTTTCATATTACGTGGACCAAAAGCTATATCTTTGAACACCGTTTCCTCAAACAGCTGGTGTTCTGAATACTGAAAAACCAACCCCACTTCAAACCGAACATCACGAATATTTACACCTTTAGCTCTGATATTACGACCATTGACCCAAACCTCACCACAAGTCTGTTTTAAGAGACCGTTTAGATGTTGCATCAAAGTCGATTTCCCAGAACCAGTATGCCCGATTATTCCGATAAAATCACCTTTTTGCACAGCAAAGCTGACATCGTTTATAGCAGTGGTTTCAAACGGTGTTCCTACAGAATATCTAAAAGATAAATTTTTAACGTGTATTGAGTTTTCCATATGACCCTATTTACCCACACAAAAGTTCTTAAAAATCTCGTCAATCATAGCGGAAGACGCACTCTCGCCCGAGAGTTTGTATAAAGCCTCAAGAACGTTTGAAAGCATAAAACCAACTACATCTAAAGATAGTTGTGTACCCTGCCCTTCCTCAAGCCCAGAAATGATTTTCGATAATTGTTCATCAGCTTCAACCACACAAGCACGCTGGCGCTGATTAGCGATATACCCTGCCGAAAAATCAAATGCACTCTGCTCACAGACTGATTTTACGAGTTCTGTAATTCGTGATAAATCCTGAACACTTTCTGAAGCTGCACTTAGTTTGATTATACGTTCTATACTGAAATGCTGGGTAAGTTCCGACAAATCAAGTTCATTCGACAGGTCGCATTTGTTAATTATGCAGATTGTGTTTTTACTATAAATCCGCTGCAACAAATCATAATCGTCTTCACAGAGTGGGCGTGAATTATCGAACACCGCAAAAACAAGTGAACTATCATCGATTTGTTTGTACATATATTCAATTCCAATTTGCTCAATGGTGTCATCAGTCCGACGGATTCCTGCACAATCGCATAATCGCAACAGCGTTCCGTCTAAACAAAGTGTTTCTTCAATAATATCACGAGTTGTCCCCGGTATATCGGTAACAATACTACGGTTGCGACGTGTCATCAGATTCATAATTGTTGATTTACCTACGTTAGGTTTGCCAACAATCGCCGTTAAAATTCCCTCACGCATCGTTTTAGCGACATCATAACTCCCCAAAAGCTCAGAAAGTTTTGACTGACAGGTTTTGAGTCGCTTTAATAACGGTGTCACGCTTTCTAAATGAAAATCATCGTTCCCTTCTTCAGGATAGTCTAAGACCACTGCTACCCCTGCTGATATACTAAGGATTTCTTCAGTGACGTGCTGAATTTTTTTGTGTAACGCACCAGTTTTTTGAGCGTTTGCACTAGTGAGTTGCTGTTCACTCGAGGCGTTGATTACGTCTATGACCGACTCTGCTTCAGTGAGCGTTAATTTGCCGTTAAGAACCGCTCTTTTAGTAAATTCACCTGGTTCAGCATGGACTGCACCTGCATTTATACAAGCCTCAAGAACTCGACGTGCGATATAAACCCCGCCATGGCAAGTGATTTCCGCAACATTCTCGCCAGTATAACTTTTAGGTGCACAAAAAACAAGGAGGACACCATCATCAATAATGGTGCCACCGTCCTTAATTTGACCATAAGCCGCTCTATAACCTCGCATAGTTTCAACATTTTGTCCACTGATTGGGGCAAAAACCTTATCAGCAATCGTCAGTGCGTCATCGCCAGAAATGCGCAACATACAAACGCTTGAAACAGTATTAGGGGTAGCAATCGCCACGATTGTTTTCACAGTCACTCCCCCTCAATATAAATATAATTTTGAATATTTTCAAAAGTAGCTTCGCCAATTCCAGACACCTGCATAATTTCTTCTAGGTACAAAAAACCACCATGAAGCTCCCGATACTCAACTATTCGCAAAGCAATTGCTGGTCCTATACGAGGAAGTCGCTGTAATTCATCTAAAGTCGCAGTATTGATGTTAATTGACGTTGGTTGAAGTGGTAGTTCTGTATCATTGACATCAGTTACGATTTCTTCTGTTTCATCTTCTAATTCGCCCATTTTTTCTGTTGTGTCTGACTCATTCATCAAAACATTCTCATCGCCTGAAATCACACGAACATATTGCGGTTCATTCAGCACGGTAAATACCATGATTACTGCACACGCACTCACAAAAACAGTCATCGTAATCAGGAAAGCTAAATTTTCTTTAATTCGTTTCATAATCGCTTATCAGATTCCTGTCAATTGCTACTCGTCCATTTTTTAAACTTTTTGATTTTTTCAAAAAAGTTCTCTCGTTTAGCGAAATTTTTATCAGTCATAGCTTCATCAAGTTTTTTGAGTAAGTCTTTTTGATGTTTAGTAAGATTTTTAGGAACTTCGATTGATACACTAACCTTTGCATCGCCACGCCCTTCTCGTCTTAATCGTTGTATTCCTTTGCCTCTCAGCCTAAACACGGTATCAGGTTGTGTGCCTTCAGGAATAGTAAGCGTCACCGAACCATCAATGGTAGGGACTTCGATTTCCGCCCCAAGAGCTGCCTGCGAATAAGTAAGCGGAATTTCACAATAAATATCAAACCCATCACGCTTAAATACCGTATCGTTACGGATTACAATGTGTGCGTTCAAATCGCCACGGCTGCCTCCGCCCGCACCAGTATGCCCTTCACCACGAACGCAGAGAATTTGCCCATCATCAATTCCAGCAGGAACAGTAACCGGTATTTTGACTTTTTTCTGAATCCGCCCATGCCCCGAACACGCCGTACAAGGCGATTCAACGAGCTTTCCTTTACCACCACAACGCTGGCAAGGAGCGATGCTTTGCGAAATGCCAAAAAGCGTTCTCTGCTGGTATCTGACACGCCCACTTCCTGAACATTCACTACAAGTGACTGGATTAGTTCCCGGTTTTGCTCCCGAACCTTTACAGGTATCACAAGGTTCATGTCGGTTGATTTCGATTTCACGATTGACACCTTTGCAAGCGTCCATAAAGCTGACTTCAAGTTTGACAGAAATATCTGCACCTTGTTGTTCTTTCGCTGAAGCATTTCTCCGCGAACTACCACCGCCGCCAAATAGATTATCGAAAATGTCCCCCAAGTCAATATTGATATCTTGAGCACCGCCGCCGAATCCGCTAAATCCACCGAATCCACCAGCCCCTCCGCCACCGTATGACGGGTCTACTCCTGCGTGACCATACGCATCGTATTTCTGGCGTTTTTGAGGGTCTGACAAAACTTCATTCGCTTCATTTACTTCTTTAAAATTTTTTTCTGCATCAGGATTATCAGGGTTCAAATCAGGGTGATATTTTTTCGCCTGTTGACGAAACGCTTTTTTGATTTCATCATCGCTTGCACCTTTTTTAAGCCCAAGAACCTCATAATAGTCTTTCTTATTAGCCATGTTTTTTCACCCCCACTTGATTTGTTTTTGCTTACATCAAGCGGCTCATAAAGATTGGCACAGCTCGCCCTTATGTAAAGGCGGTCAAAACCGCCCTAAAAAATTATTCTTTAAAATCCGCCTCGACTACATTGTCGTCATCCGCTCCGTCAGAACCGCCCATTCCACCAGCTGCCGCTGCAATGTCTTCTGGATTAGGCATTCCTTCCGCTCCAGCACCTTGTTCTTGATAGATTCGCCCAAAAATTGTTTGAGCTTCTTTCATTAGTTCATCTTTAGCTGATTTAATTTTTTCAATATCGCCATTTTCTTCTTTTAGTTCATTTTTTAGTGCCTCAAGAAACGGATTGATTTTTGCTTTATCGTCATCAGTAACTTTGTCACCAAAATCAGCGATACTCTTTTCGATTTGGAATACCGTTTGGTCTGCATCGTTACGAGCTTCAACATCTGCTTTACGCTTAGCATCTTCTTCAGCAAACGCTTCAGCATTTTTAACTGCTTTGTCGATTTCGTCTTTACTCATATTAGTAGACGCAGTGATTGAAATGTTCTGACTCTTACCAGTACCTAAATCTTTAGCAGATACGTTTACGATTCCGTTAGCATCAATATCAAAACTAACCTCAATTTGTGGAACACCACGAGGTGCTGGTGCGATTCCATCAAGCCTGAAATTACCGAGAGTTTTGTTGTCTTTAGCAAATTCACGCTCACCCTGCAAAACATGAATATCAACACTTGGTTGATTATCCGCCGCAGTAGAGTACACCTGTGTTTTAGTCACTGGAATAGTCGTGTTACGCTCAATCATATGAGTACATACGCCACCGAGAGTTTCAATTCCAAGCGAAAGCGGTGTAACGTCAAGAAGTAGCAAGTCACCACCGAGTTCTTGGTTAATAATTCCGCCTTGAATTGCCGCACCCATAGCTACACATTCATCAGGGTTAATGCCTTTGAAAGGTTCTTTACCTAAAAACTTTTTCACAGCATCTTGAACTGCAGGAATTCTTGTAGACCCCCCCACTAGTAACACTTTTCCGATGTCATTAGTAGAAAGCCCAGAATCAGACAAAGACTGTTTCAAAGGAACCATTGATTTTTCAACTAAGTCAGCAGTAAGTTCATTAAATTTTGCACGACTTATTTCTACCGCTAAGTGACGCGGACCATTAGCGTCAGCTGTAATATACGGGATATTTACATTAACAGTCGCCGCCCCCGAAAGCGTGATTTTTGCTTTTTCCGCTTCATCTTTAAGTCTTTGAAGTGCAAATTTATCCTTAGTGAGGTCAACCCCATCTGATTTCTTAAATTCATCAACTAAATAGTTAATAATCCTTTGGTCAAAATCATCACCACCGAGTTTATTATCACCCGCAGTTGCAAGCACTTTTTGGACACCGTCACCCATTTCGATTACCGAAACGTCAAACGTACCGCCACCAAGGTCATATACTACAATATTTTGCTCCTGCTCTTTGTCGATTCCATACGAAAGTGCAGCAGCAGTAGGCTCGTTAATAATTCTCTTAACATTTAGTCCAGCGATTTGACCTGCATCTTTAGTCGCCTGTCTCTGAGCATCACTAAAATAAGCTGGAACAGTTATAACTGCATCAGACACCGTATGACCAAGATATGCTTCAGCGTCTGCTTTTAATTTTTGCAAAGTCATAGCTGAAATTTCTTGTGGTGTATATTTTTTACCATCAATGTCAACTTTTCGGTCAGTACCCATATCACGTTTAATTGAAATAATCGTTTTATCAGGATTTGTAACAGCTTGGTTTTTAGCAAGTTGACCTACTAATCTTTCGCCATCTTTTGTATAAGCTACCACCGACGGAGTAGTTCTTGAACCTTCAGCATTTGTAATGACAACTGCTTCTCCACCCTCAATTACTGCTACACAAGAGTTAGTAGTTCCTAAGTCAATACCTATAATTTTAGCCATAATTCATGTTCTCCTTTTCTAAATTATGTTGTTAGTTTATTGTTTTCTATTTTACTTAATTCGCATTTATCTACTTTACAATAGCAACCATAGCAAATCGAATAATCCGATTTTCAATTTTATAGCCTTTCTGGAATACTTCAGCAATATCTCCAGTCTTAAGGCTGTCATTTTCAATGTGTTGAACCGCTTGATGAAGACCAGGGTCAAACTCATCAGTTGTGATTTCTTCCACCCCAAGATTCTTTAATGCCTCAACAAAGCTAGTATGCACCATCTCGATGCCTTTTTTATAGTTAGCGTCTGAACATTCAGCGTGCAACGCCCTCTCGATGTTATCTAAAATCCCCAAAAACGCCGTGACATTTCCAGCTGTTATTTCTGGAACTAATTCCAGTCGTTCTTTAGCGGTGCGTTTACGATAGTTGTCATATTCCGCTGCCTGTCTAACAAGCTGTTCTTTTAATTGTGCGACTTCGTTTAATTCTGCATTAGCAACAGATTCAATCACGCCAGCATCTTTTGATGTGTCTTTCTTAGCTTTTGTGGTTTTTTGTTTAGGAGGTTTTTGCCCACCATCCATTTCAAAAACATCTTCATTCTTCTTATTGCTCAATTTTATCCCTCCCTTTTGCTATAGCAAAATCATTTTGACTTCTTGATGTAAGCAAGCGAGGATATCACCCTAAGCCCACTCGCTCAAAAATCGTTATGATGTTCATACTTAGAAATCAAAAATGCCTCTAAATAGCTCATCCTACGGATATCAGGCATAATGAAAGTGGCAAATAAATTGCCACATTTCATGCCCTTATTTGGCTTTAACGGTCGTCAAGTATAAAGCGTAGCAAATGAATTGCCTCGTTTCATGCCCTTGTTTGGCTTTAACTTTCGTCAAGCATAAAGCGTGACAAATGGATTGCCTCGTTTCATGCCCTTGTTTGGCTTTAACTTTCGTCAAGCATAAAGCGTAGCAAATGGATTGCCTCGTTTCATGCCCTTGTTTCACTTTAAGAATTGCCTTTTCTAAGTTCGGTTTCGGTAATGTTTGAACCGATTATTGCAGCGGTATACTCAAGCATTTTATGGATAGATATGTCCTCTTTTTTTCCATGAACAGTCATGAACACGCCAGCAACACAACCTCTAACCCCGAGTGGAATAATCGTAATCCATTCAGTTTTATCAGCGTCAAGCCCATTGTAGCGATTTCCAGTTTTAATTACATCTTGGATAATTGACACGTTTTTGAGCGATTTTTCATCGTCATGCCCACCATTGCCTGTTACTAAAATTCCATCTTTGTCAGTAATAAAACAAATTTTGTTAATCGTTTTCTTAAGTTCGCTACAACATTTTCTAGCCATTGCATTTTCACCAAGTGATGAGAATTTTTTGAAAGCTACACCGTCTGGTAAAAGAAATACTTCCAGCCTATCTCCCGAATCAATATTGAGCCTTTTCTTGAGATTTTGCGGAATCGTGATTCGCCCGAGTTCATCCAGTTTTCTAACTATTCCCGTAGTTTGCATTTGTTACCTCTTTCTTCTCTATAGTTTTTATATAGAGTTTTTATTTTTAATATGGTTATGATTTAAGGAGTTGTGTCATCAGCCCTATACGCTGCTTCGATTTCGATTTTTTCATCGCTCGATAACAGTTTTGTCACTTGATTGGCAAAATAATCCACATAAGGAATCAGTTTTTTATAATCCAACCTAAGCGGTCCGATTACACCGAAACTACCAACTGATTTACCGTGTTTCTGAAAGCTCCCAGCAATCAACCCTGAGTTTGAAACAGTAAAGGTTTTTTGCCTAATACGGTCAGAGTTACCAGGGTTTCCACTCACCAAATTCCCTGAGTCTGGCGATTCATCATCTTCACCACCTAGAATTACGCTAATTTCCGAAAACGCATTGTTTAATAGTTCGGTAAAAACACTTGAATTTTCGAGAATTGATAAGATTTCTTGTTTTTGCAAGTCTTCAAAAGCGATTAGGTTATTTTGTCCTTCAAATTTAGCTTTAGATTCCGTCATTTCGCCAGAAAGTTCTGCTACCGCTTTAAGTAGTGGAGTAAGCGAAACCATATAGCTCCCGAGTGCGACTGCAATCTGTTCGATATATTCTTCAGAGAGATTTTCGAGATTTATGCCAGACAGATTTTCATTGGCGAATTTCGCAAAAAAATCCAGATGTTCTTTATCTAAATCAAACGACAGTCTACAAACGCGATTTTTAATTCCTCCTCCAGATGTGACAAGCAAAAGAACATAGACCCGTTTGCCAGCAGGGATTACATCAACCTTGGTAATCACCGAAAAACGACTGACGTTACTCGTCGAAACTACTGCACATTTCGTAAGTTCAGCTAACGCATTCCCAGCACTTTCGATAATCATTTCATCCGTATCACCGCAAATGTTTTGAACCGCCATATCAACCAAACATCTATCGTCTTCACTAAGCTCCTTCTTGTTTTGAGGGAGCAAGCGTTCGATATAAAGCCTATATCCCTTTACTGTTGGTACTCTCCCTGAGGAAGTATGAGGTTGTTCGAGATAACCCTCTTGCTCTAAAAAAGCCATTTCATTACGAACTGTGGCAGGAGACACCAAAAAATCGAGTCGTTGTGCAAGTAATTTTGAGCTAATCGGTTCACCAACTTTGATGTATTCGTCAATAATAGTTTCTAACACTCTGAGACTGCGTTCACCAGTTTTACTGTTGTTTTTCGCCATCACAACAACTCTTACCCTTTCCACAGTTCTTGTGGGCTGTTGCAAAAAGCCCTTGTTATTTTTTACTTCTTATCAAATTGATTCCAACAACCGAACTAAAGCAAATGGCTCTGTAAACATCCTCATCATATTTTAGCACTCTCTTTATTCGAGTGCTAAAATATAGCTTACCACGTTTTAGGTGTAAAGTCAATACCTTTTTTCAAAAAAAATAAATTTTTTTTTATTTTTCAAGGTTTTTAACCATGTTTTGGCTTTTATGTGGTTTTGAGTTATATTTTTGACTATTCAACAACTCTTTCAAACCCACTAATAATAGCAATCCAGCGAACATTTTACGCAAAAGTTCCTCATCTAACAGATTCATGAGCAAAGCACCACTAATCGCTCCAAAAGCACCAGCAATACAGATAACTAAGAGTAGCTTCTTTTCAACTAAACCGTTTCTAAAATGAAAAAAAGCCGATATTAAAGCAATCGGCAGGAAAAACAGGAGGTTGATTCCTCCTGCGGTTGACTGGTTTATGTCTTCAAAAAAGCTAAGATATATAATCAAAATAAATCCACCACCAAGTCCCATCGAGGCGGTGAGACCTGCCAAAAATCCCGCTATATGATTCACTTATTATTCCCCTTTCTCTATCAACCGTTCAGTTTAAAACGCTAAAGCGTTTTAAGGCACGGCATTCGCCGTGCAACCGCCAAGGCACTCTAAATTTGTTGCATAGTCGGGGGGTTAGTGTGCCTACGGCACACCGCCAAACACGGTTTGCGGTTGAAATGCACAGCATTTCAAAACTGACCAAATAACCAACTATATAAGCGACTATGCAACAAACATTCTGATTGCAGAAGCTATGATAATCAACCCGAAAATCCTTTTAAGGCTATTGTTTTTTACTTTTTTGAGCAAAGTCGCACCAACTAACGCACCAACGAGACCACTTGGAATAAATTCAAGCGTTTTCACAAAATCTAGGTTATCGTTAATCGCATACATTCCTACAGATATAAACGATAGCACAAAAATCAGAACCACCGATGTTGCGTGACATTTTCTTTGTTCTACACCAGAACGCTCAAGTAAAGGAACGGTGACCACTCCTCCGCCAGAGCCAAAAAGCCCATTAAGAACTCCTGCTGATAACCCAATTAGAATTTTGTGTATAGTTTTCATAAGGCTAAGTATTCACCAAAAATGCAAAAATATACGCTAAGAATCAATTATTAAATGTGGAAGTTGCCAATTAACAGAAACTATTTAACAAAATATGGATTAGGTTTACAAATCAAGATAATAGCATCAACAAGCCACCCGATTCCGCATAAACCAAAAGTAAATAACCACAAAACTCCAGTTCCGATTTTGCCTTCATAAAATCTATGGATTCCCAAATAGCCTAAAAAGAAGCATAACCAAAATGCGAGCCATTTATCTTTTTTCCTTGCACCTAAAAGATGCCACGGTACACCACTCGGGTGTATAAAAGCATTACTCTTCATGGCTGGTGGAGGTGAAGATTGTGGTAATTGCGTCTGTACTGGTATTGTTTCGTTGACTTGTTGGCGACCACACCCAACACAAATAACTGCATCTGCAAAAATTGACTTTCCGCAAAAACGACAAAATCGCATCGTTTCAGATTGATTAAGGGTTGGTTTTTCGATTACAAGCGAACTTCCACAATATCTACAATCAATTGTGCGACCAGTATTGGTATCACAGTTATAATCAATATTTGCACCACATTGTGTACATTTTAAAGTCATAATATTCATTGGAATTTCTTTAATCTCCTTCGCTATTTCTGCGATTTTCTTTGTCATCTCTCCGCAAAATCAGCTTATTGAAAAATACTATTAGTGGCACAATAGTAATAGCAACAAATCCGCCTGCAAACCCATTGTTGTATAGATTTAGACCAGCATTAAGCTCTCCAACATAAATCGCCACCGATACGTGCAAGAACCCAACGATAATTCCCCAAACAAAGCCGTATTTGCAAGCAATCGGAGCTAACCCAGTAGAGAATAAAATCGAAAGTGCATTAGAGGCAGAAGTCACCTCAAAGAAATTCAAATTAGCCGCTACAATGCTCCCGATTAGTACTGGAATAGTATTCCTTAAATGCTTACCAGCTACCGCAAATCCAGCAATAGTGATAATTCCACCAAGGACTGGTCCGTTAATCGAAATACCCAGTAAAAGCATAGTAGTGGTCGCAATTATACACATAATTCCGACGTTGATGTAACAAGTACTACCGTAATATAAGAAATAATCATTGTTATCACGGTCTTTTTCTCCAGTAATTCGCCAGAATTTACGTAGTGCTTCGCGCGGTCCTTCAGAAATCAACCCAAAAATAATTACAGCGACCGAAAACGAAAACGCACCGATTGCAAGAGTAGTCGTATAAGATGTGTCCCAGTAGCGTTCTGGAATTACAGGAATCCCCATGCTTCTAAAAAGCCCGGCCGCAAAAACTGCAATAAATCCACCAGCTATGCCTGAATTGTAGAGGCAGTATCCCACGTGCATTCGTTTGACAGCGTTGGCAATTACCGGGAATATAAACCCAATAAATACACCAACTGCATAAGCAATCAAAAATCGAACGATGTTCAAAGAGCCACCTGCAAACGCAATTTCACTAACAATCGGTGCAATCGTGGTGCAGGTAATAGCGGGAACTAAATAATTCTTAACACGTTCCCGATTAGCCTTAGCATAACACCACACCCCAAACCAAAGTGGAAGTGAATTTACAATGTTTTTTCCGAACATAGAAAATCCAATTGCCAAAAACAAAGCTGCAATAATCTTACCGGTAGGCTGGCTTTTAGACTTGATTAGTAAAAGCAAAAACATAGCACATGATGCAGCTGAGTTCAACAAAGTCGCACTCAAGCCAGCCATGGCTATGTAATCAGTGACCAAGACGCTTCGTGAAGTATTGATTTTAATAAAACCTTGTATGACCTCCATAGGCGGAGCAATCGCAAACGCAAAAATCACGAACAGCCCGCATATGACCATCAATACATAATAGTCGAAAGGGATTTTATATTTTTCGCTATTCACCATATATTTATCCTACTTCTTTATGTTTCGCATAAGGCAAGTATAGTCGTTTAACCTAAAAAGGAACAAAAAATTTGTAAGAAGGGTCTACTATAGTCTTTTTGAAAATAAAAAAACGGCGGGATTTTCAGGGGTGAATCCCGCCGTAAGTTCTAAAATTTAATTAATGTTCTGGGTCATCATCTTCAACACCGCTTGTCAAACGAACGTTCATTTGTGGGAACTCAGCTCCAGTAATTCGCATTCCGCTTCGACGAATTCTATATGCTGGTCCATCAATTGCAGGACGGAATGCGTCACTGTTTGTGGTAAAGCTGAATCTACCACCAGAAATCACAATCCCACCGTTTGCAGATAGGTTGCGATTGTTTGCTGTAGTAAGACTCCAAGCACCTGACGGGTTAGCTGGAGGTTCAAACACTCCACCAATCGCACCTCTGTTATTGTTAGCACGTATTCCGTGGTTTGCACTCTGGAGGTTGAATATACCACCAGAAATCCTTACACCATCACGCCCGTGGATTGCATTACCAACAGTTGTGTTACCATGGTCACGAGTGTTGACGTTAATATTTCCACCTTGAATAAAGATGTAGTCACGTGAAGCTATACCATGTCTTTGATGCCCTTGAACGTTAAGAGTTCCACGCCCAAAGAACAGAAGTGTCGGGTGTGCGAAAAGAGTCGCATTAGGTTCAGTAGGGTCATTATCATTGTCCCAGTTACGGAAACGTGGATAGTAATAATCTCTACCAGGTGTACGCCCGTCAATAAGAGTGTTTGTACGCCCTTCTGGAAGACCGATTGTCATAAACTCGGCACGGCGAATAAAAATCGCAGGACCGTTTGTAGCAGTAATCGAAACACCATCTAAAACCAAAGTAACACTACCAGTAGCAGCACGAACACGAACATATCCAGCAAACGTACCCTGCAAGATAAACACGCCACTCTCACGAATTTCAAGCTGTCTTCTTCCATCAACAACAGGTCCGTCACGTAAGCGAACGCCTTCAGTCAAAGTATTCTGAACCGGAACTGCAGAAGCATTGCCACGTCGAACTGTAGCAGTCGTACCGTTCAAAACAATTGTACGAGCACTGTTTAGTTGTGCTGCGGTAAGTGCAAATTCACGCCCCAAGACATTCGGTGCTGGAGGCGGTGGTGGTACAGAGAAACTTTCATACTTCGCTTTGAAGTATTCATACAAAGTTCTGTAATTTTCAACTTGTTGTAATAATGGTGCAATATCACCGCCTTGTTCTATCAAATCTCGTAAAGTTTCAACTTCATCACGAAGCGGTTGATACGCATCACGCATTGCTTCATACTGTGCACGAATGGTTGCAGTACCAGCAGCAATCGCATTATCGCGACAAGTGTTACAAGTAGTCGGAGTACGATTACAGTTACTTCTCGCTGTACACCTCGCTGGAGGAGCAACAGTACCAGAGTGTGTCAGACAATGAACAGCGTTTCTGTTACAATTTCTATGTGCACATACCGTTGGGCGTGTAGATTCTCCATTGCCAGTAGAGCCGCCACCAATAACAATTCCATCAAGGAAAGGCTCACTATCCATATCAGTAGGAAGCCCCACTAGGTTACGAAGAATTGCTAACGCATCGGCAATGTTAGGCAACTCCCCATCGAGTGAACGTTGTGCAACATCTCCAGTTACAAGCCCCCTTGTTACAGGAGAGCCACTCGAATTTGCGGATACTACAAATGACAGCACCATCGCAAAAATGAGCATTAACCCCATCAATCTTAAAATCTTTTTCTTAACCATCTGTTTTTCTCCTTTTTATTTTTGATTTATTGTGCGGATTTATAGTCGTTTAACTTGAAAATCTATAATGGTTTGCGTGGATTTTTGACATCAGACAAGGCAATTTTTGTGCGAATATCCATCGATATTTAAGCAAAAATTAACGTAGTATGGTATCAAAAAGACCTAAAAAACTTATAGGTTTTTATGTTAATCGGCTATATATCTGGAAACTCTAAAAAATTCTGCCACCTCACCACAAGGCATATTTCCGTGTCATACCCTATAGCAGTTTGAATTTTTGGTACCAATAGTTTTGGCGAACAAATTTTTAGAGCCCCCTTATTGCTTTAGTCCAACCCATATCATCGGGGATTTTGCCATATTGAATTCCTGTTAATGTACTGTACAGCTTTTGTGAAACTTCACCGATTTTGCCGTCATTGATTGTGATTACACGCCCACTTTTTTTAAGCGTTCCAACTGGAGAAATGGCAACCGCAGTCCCCGTTCCGAAGATTTCTTTTAGTTTACCAGTATCGTATAACTGGAACACTTCATCAGCAGAGATTTTACGTTCAGTGACTTTTAATCCCCATTTACGACAAAGCTCAATCACCGACATTCGAGTAATACCTGGGAGAATCGAACCAGACAGCTCAGGCGTGATGACTTCAAGTTCCCCTGCCCTACCATTGCTATTTTCGACTATAAGGAATACATTCATAGATCCGACTTCTTCGATATATTTGCGCTCGACCCCATCAAGCCAAAGAACCTGTTCGTATCCTTCAGACTGTGCTTTTTTCTGTCCCATAAGAGACGCGGCATAGTTCCCACCAGCTTTAGCGAACCCCATTCCACCTTTGATTGCACGTACATACTCTTCTTCAACCGCAATGCTAACTGGGTTCAAGCCATTAGGATAATACGCCCCGACTGGTGACATAATAATCATAAACAGATATTTATTTGACGGTCGAACCCCCAAGAACGGGTCAGTTGCGATAATGTACGGTCGCAGATACAATGAAGCACCCTCACTACGTGGAACCCAGTCTTCATCAATCCTGATTAGCTCGCACAAAGCCTTCAAAGCAAAATCTACATCTATATTCGGGATAACCGAACGCTCAGCCGAGACATTCAAACGCTTAAAATTTTCTTTTGGGCGGAAAAGCTGAATTTCACCATCTGGTCTGCGATATGCTTTTAGCCCTTCAAAAATCTCCTGACTATAGTGTAAAACCATAGCCGCTGGAGAAAGCGTAATATCCCCAAAAGGCTGGATTCGTGGAGAATGCCACCCCCTGCTCTCCTCATATTCCATGATGAACATATGGTCGGTAAAAATTCGCCCAAATTGCAGTTGCGTCTCATCGGCGGGTTTTTTTTTAAGTGCAGTAGTTTTATTTAGCTCAATTTTCATACTTTTAGTTAGACCTCTATTCCTCCGATTGTCCTAAGGCAAAGTAGCAAAATAATCATCTGGAGTTTCGGCACGGCGAATCAGCTTGACCCACACACCCTCCGAATCCTCGTTTGGATTTTCGAGCAATAGCAACTCTGCCGAACGCAATTTACCGTTATAGTTGTACCCCATCGCATGACCGTGAGCACCAGTATCATGAATAATCAGCAAATCACCGTCAGAAGTTCCGACTTTGATTTGAGGAAGCATTCTGTCAACTGCGAATTTGTCATTATTCTCGCAAAGCCCACCCGCTATATCATATTTATGAGTAAGCGATTCTTTTTCCTTGCCAGCAACCGTGATGTGATGATACGCCCCATAAATCGCAGGCCGCATGAGGTTGGCTGCACAAGCATCAACCCCGACGTATTCTTTATAAATATGCTTTTCACGAATCGCACGTGTTACTAAACACCCATGTTCGGCCAATATAAACCGCCCGAGTTCGGTATAAATAGCAACATCACCCATTCCAGCAGAGGCTAACACTTCTTCATATGCTTTTCGTACACCCTCACCGATTGCGTAAATGTCGTTCGGAATCTCATCTGGTTTATAAGCAACCCCCACCCCTCCAGAAAGATTGACGTAACTAAGGCTAACCCCAGTCTTCTCACGAATCTCAACAACAGTTTCAAACAGAATACGTGCTAACGTAGGATAATACTCGTTCGTTTTGGTATTACTCGCCAAAAACGCATGAATCCCAAATTTTTCGCAACCTTTTTGTTTTAAGAGCTTGTAGCCTTCAAACAATTGCTCTTTAGTAAACCCATATTTAGCATCACCAGGTGTATCCATTATTTCAGTGTCAGTACTCTTTAACCTAAACTCGCCACCAGGGTTATATCTGAAAGATATGTTCTTAGGAAGCCCCCCTTTATCTTCGAGTAGCTTTTCAAGAACTTCGATATGTGTAAAATCATCTAAGTTAATTACCGCACCAAGTTTGTGGGCTAACAAGAAATCTTCATCAGGAGTCTGGTTTGAGCTGAACATAATCTGCTCACCACTCGAAACAAGCGGTTGTGACAGCAGTAGTTCGGTATAGCTTGAGCAATCAAACCCACACCCTTCTTCCATAAGAATTTTCATAATATGCGGATTAGGTGTAGCTTTAACAGCAAAGTATTCCTTAAACCCTTTATTCCACGCAAACGCTGAGTTCAAGGCACGTGCTTTTGCACGAATACCTTTCTCATCATATAAATGGAAAGGTGTGGGATATTTTTGAACTATTTTACACAATTTTTCTTTATTTATAAATGTAGGTTTAGTCATATTAGACCTCCACGGAAACTAACTGCGAGTGGACTTGAAAGCTAATTTTGCCCTATTAAGCAGGCAAAGCCTGCTCTCATGGGCTTTTGCCATACAAGG